>OGKF01000844.1_pt1 | contig 15490 bp, 5 predicted proteins | sample 1572391 | NCBI WGS metagenome assembly OGKF01 (sample SAMEA2582095, study PRJEB24529) | metagenome | biome: Human gut stool | place: China | collected 2011
TTACGTATCGGAGCCGCAGTCCGGGTATGCAGAACTGCTTTGTCATGGAGTGTATCAGGATGATGTTGCCAGCGTCGGCAGCCTCGCGGTCAGAAATCAGCTTAAGGGTGGTGTAGTGTTCATAGCTCTGGTCTATCACGAAGATGTCGTTCTTGCTTTCTGCGGCTATGTTCAGCAGTTCTTTTCCGCCGATAACGGTGCCCGTAGGGTTGTTCGGGTTGCACATCCAGTGAGTTGCCTCGCCTCTGTATCCACTTTCGCTGCTCATGGTCTTTCCTCCGGCCATCCTGCATGCATCGGCATATTCGCTGAATGTCGGCATGCTGATCAGATTGATGCCGCTGCCGGCAAGTTTCTCGTTAGTGAGCCTTGCCGCCAGGTAGATGGCTTCGGTTGCTCCGTTGGTAACCATAATCTCGTTCGCCTCTATGCCACATTCTTCAGCCAAAGCCTTTTCGAGCGAGTAAGGTTCAGGCTCGGGATAGCTGCCTATTACGTCCATGCGGCCGGCCAGATACTTTTTCAGACCGCTCAGGTCGGCGTGCGAGTAGATGTTTGAGCTGAAGTTCGACTTCACCTCCACATTATATTTATACAGGTCGTCTCCGTGTCCGTTAATCATCGTTGTCGTTTTGCAGAATTTCGTAAACCAGTTTCATGTCCACGTTGCGGCGTATCAGGTCGGCCAGCTTGTCGTATTGTTCGTCCTTAAACTCTTTCCAGTTGTCCGTTTCGCTCTTTGAGTGTTCCTCCTGTGTGTAGGGACTCAGCAGAAAGTCAACAAATCCGCTGTTGTCCAATATGCCGTGGATATAAGTTCCCATGCACCTTTCGCCTGCGATGCATCCGTCGTGCGTGCCGTCCTGCCGTGTGCAAAGCGGCCTTATGCTGCTGCCGCTGTCGGCCTCGGTGCGCCCGTTATGTATCTCGTAGCCCTCCATTTCGCAGCTGTCGCTGCCGTTGAGGCCGAATCTTACCTGTTTTGTTGTCTTCTCGCGGTTCATCACGGTGTGCATGGGCAGCAGTCCCAGTCCGGGCATGCCGCTTATGCTGCCCTCAATGCCTTCGGGGTCGCTTATCATCGTGCCCATCATCTGATAGCCGCCGCAGATGCCCACAACGGTCTTTCCGCTTTCGGCAGCCTTGATTATGGCCTGTGCCATGCCGCTCTTGCGCAGAAGACTGAGGTCGGCCAGGGTGCTCTTGCTGCCCGGAATTATTATGATGTCGGCCTTGCTTATGTCTTCGGCGCTGTCGGCATAATAAAGATTTACACGACTGTCACGCTCAAGCATGTTGAAGTCGGTGAAGTTGCTTATGTGGCGCAGCAGCACCACAGCTACACTCACCTTGCCGTTGCCGGCTGCATGGCGTGCCTTCGACGCCAGCTGCAGGTTGTCTTCCTCCTCTACGAAGATATCCTTGAAGTAGGGCAGCACACCTATGACGGGCACTCCGCACAGTTCCTCAATCATCTTGACGCCCGGTTCAAACAGTCTGATGTCGCCTCTGAACTTGTTTATCAGTATGCCCTTTATGCGCTTGCGCTCTTCGGGGCGCTGAAGCATCACCGAGCCGTAGGCACTGGCGAACACTCCGCCTCGGTCGATGTCGGCAACGAGTATCACGTCGGCTCCTGCATACATTGCCATCGGCATGTTCACGAGGTCAGTCTCGCGCAGGTTAATTTCCGATATGCTTCCGGCGCCCTCCATGACAACAGGATTGTAGCGGCTGTTGAGTCTGTCGAATGCGGCGTTCACCTCGTTGCGCAGCACGTCGCGCCCCTTGGGGTTGAAGTAGCTGTAGGCGTCGCGGTTGCCTATTGGCCGTCCGTTGAGCACCACCTGACACGTCTTGTCGGTCTGAGGTTTCAGCAGCAGCGGGTTCATGTCCGTATGCGGACTGAGTCCTGCCGCCTCGGCCTGCACGGCCTGCGCCCTTCCTATCTCCAGTCCGTCGGGCGTGGCATAAGAGTTTAGCGCCATGTTCTGCGCCTTAAATGGTGCCGGACAGAATCCGTCCTGTTTGAATATGCGGCAGAAACCGGCCGCCACAACGCTCTTGCCGACGTCGCTGCCTGTTCCTGCGAACATTATGGGGTGAAGTTTCTTCATTTTTACTTTCCTTAAGTAAGATTTTTATCTATGTTCCGAAATGCAAAGTTACGGATAAAAATCAGAACATAGCATAGTGTATGTTTTTTTGTGTAAATAAGTAGTTTACAAAAGTTATTTTTTGGTAAAAAAAATATACAAGGACCTTAAATTTATGGCATTTAAAGTTGTTTGGATGAAATGTTTTAATTATATTTGCAAAGCATTCTTGCGTATGCAGGTTATTAAATAAGATCTGTGTTTGATAAGGATGTGCATGTATTAGAAAGGCGTTTGCTTTGACGCTTTGTTCTTGACACACTGGAATCTCGCAAATTCGAAGTATCAGTCAAGACATGGCGAGGCAGATGGTCACGGGATGTGTGCAAAAGAACATTCCTATATTGCCTTTGTATCTTGGCTATTTTGCCGGGGCAAGGGCAAGTAGGGATGTTATGTTCATATCAGCGTGGAACTGCACGTCATCTGTTCTGCTGATATGGGCAATGCGAGAGCCTCAGTGTGTGGGACGGCTGGCGGGCAAGTTTTCCACGCTTTTTTCTGTATATTGCAATTGACTAATAATTGAGAATTTGATAATTTTGTGCTTATTGGAAAGCGGGCACAGTGATATGCCGCACAGTTGGCATGGTATTAACTTATGCAGACTAAATTACGTTTTATTGTTTATGGTGAGTTGTATGTTGTTGACCTTAACCAGACGATGTATTTTAAGGCAGACGATCATTATACTCATATATATTATTCATCAGGTACGCATTTTATGATACCTTTCGGGCTTTCAAAAGTGGAAGACGCTATACATGAAAAACAGCAGTTTCGTAAGCGATTTGTAAGACTGGGCAGAACATATATTGTAAACATAGGATATGTGTTTCATGTAAATGCAATAAAGCAAGTTTTGCTGGTTTCTGACAGTCATGGGGTTAATCATACGATACATTTGCCTAAACCGGTATTGCGTACGTTAATGGGACTGCTGGATGAGGCCGTATCTCAGGCGGACAGATAAAATTATTGCGGGAATTAACACAAGCACAGAAATTAATCTATTAAAACGGAATGATGAGAACTCTGATTGAACATAGTTTAGCACATGAAAGCCAAGTATGAAATATACATCTCTAATTAAGGTGTATTGTTGTGGTTGGTTTATGCTAGTTTTAAGCGTATTCTGCACCGGGAAAATGCAGTATTTTGGGTGGCAACGGCAAACGGTTTGTTTGCTGCTGAAAAACGGGCTGTTTTCTCATAAAAAGTGGCCCGTTAACTACACGTAAATGATAGGTTAATGATTTGAAACCTTTAAGTCTGGTTTTGCTTTCAATCTGTGTCCGGTATAAAGTCGTATTGGCGGATTTTTAACGGAAGGCATATGTTCTGCTTGCAGTTTTTATGGGATGGGCGGTCTTTGCATCTTGCGGATTAAACTATATGGCTGTCCGGACAAAAAAATCAATACTTTGATGTGCCTTGCCTGTAACATAAGTGCTTATTGCCAACCGCTGTGTATGCCCAATGTTCATGTCGAATAGTCATTCTTGTCGTTTACTGAGAATTTTGGGTTTAAGTGTCAGAATTTTTCTGTATCCTTGTCTGTTTCGTGTAGGCAGGGCAAAGCTCTTTTAACATAATTCGATGTATGCAGAATCATTGTTTTTATATAACATCTCAGAGCGTCTGATGTGGCTGCAAAGTGTTGTTGTATATTCTTTGATAAATTGCTTCATTTCGCTGATATGTTGTTTATGGAAGTAAATTCACGAAAAGAATGACAGGGTTCACGAATAACACGGTTTTATAATGCCATGCCTGCATAAAATGTGTTTAATTTTGTCTGCAAATGTATGCATACACATATATAAATAAGGTGTGCATGGTGATACTGAAACATAAATTATAAAATAAACTTTAATTTTAAAAACGCTGAATTATGAGAAAAAATGTACTGGTTTCTCTTCTCGCTGTGACCTCGGCTTCAACTATGCCGGCATGGGCCAATGCGGATGTAGATCAGATTAAGACAGATGCTGCAACCGACTGGGAAGGTGCGTCTGACTTGGAACTTGAGAGCGGACTGATTGTTTCTCCGTCTGGTGCAACAGTCACGCAGAATATCGGAAAGCTGTATCCCGGAACATATACGCTTACAGCTGAAACTAATGAGAATGCTAAGATCTTGGTTGACGGCAAAGAACTTGCGGCTGACGGCCAGTTCAAGATTGATGCTGTTAAGGACGTAACCATCAGCATTGAGAGCAAAGATGGAAGCCAGTATAAAGTAGGCGGATTTAAACTGACACTGGTCTATAACTTTGCAAATGCCAAGAGCGTGCTCACATCAATGCTTAGCGAGGCTACTTCTAAGATTTATACAGAAGATGAAGACGATGAGACCGGCAAGGCTCTTCTGCAGGAAGCCAGCTCATTGGCAACTAAGGTGGCTGCCATTGCTGACGACAATGAAGATTCTTATGCTAAATATATAGAGTATGGTCTTTATGCCGAGACTCTTGAAAAATCTGCAATTTACAACGAAATAGCAGAATTCAGCAAGAAAGTTGACGCTCAGGCAAACAACTCTTCTGCTTATGCTGAGGCTAAGAAGGTTTATGAAGCACAGACAACAGCTCTTGCTACAGCTAAGGCCGCTGTTGATGCAATAGCTGATGCTGACGAGAAAACATATGTTGAGGCAATGACAAAAGGTGCTTACGACACTATCAGCGAAGAGATTGAAAAATATAAAACTGAAGCCGATGCCGCATATGCAAAAGGTACTGCCGGCGTAAAGTTTACGACAGAATATAACAACAAATTTGTAACAAAGATAAATGGTCTTATATCAGACTATTCTGATGCGATAGAATCAGCTCAAGCTGATCATGCCGCTTATGTAGAGGTGGGTGAGGCTATTGCAACAATCAAGACTCTTTATACCGAATCTCAGCAGGAAATCTATAGCGGCCTGCAGGGCGACGAGACTCATCCTGATGTTTATGAGGCACTGCGCACAAAGGCACAGACAGAGCTTAACGCCGTTTATGTAAATATCATGACCGTTGAGAAGGCTAACGGAACAGATGAGAATCATGCCGGTGCGGCAACTGCAAAAGAAGAAAATCTTGCCAAACTTGCAGAATATACAGTTTCAATCAACGAGCTGAAGACAACTTATGTTGACAAGGCAAATGCCCTTAAAGAAGCCTATACAAAAGCTAAGGCAGACTTGAAAGGCCTGCAAGACCGTCTTGACGCTTTGAAGAAAACTCCGGGCGTAGGCGACAATGCTGAGTTTGCAGAGACAATCAGCGAGATACAGGCATCTATCGACGCATTTAGCAGCACAATAGAGGCTGATAATAAGGAAAATACAATCGACAGCAAGGATTACTCAGAAACAGTAAGCAAGATAAGCATAGCTATCGATGAGCTTACAAGCGGTTCGCAAGGTGCTGTTGACAACTATAACGCTTGGGTTGCTGTTACAGAACTTCTGAAAGGCAAACAGGGCGAATACGACGAGGCAAAGAAAGCCGTAAATGCGTTGGTATCAACAGACAAGGTGTATGTTGTAAGCGGAAAATATGCAACAGAAGAAGCTGCTATCCAGAAGAGCATAGATGGCTTTAAATCAGGTGCTGAGACTGCTTTGAAAGAAGGAACGTGCGTTGACTATCAGACCGAAAACGCATCAGCAATCAACGAAATATCTACGACTGTTGCTGCATATCAGCAAGCTGCTAAGGATGCCCTTGACGCATACGAGATTATTGTTGGTGAGGTTGCAAACTGTAATATGGCCATCGCTTACCTTGAAGAGAAAGTTACCAACCGTTCGGTATATGTATATGCAGAATCTACAGACCAGAAAAAAGTAACTTATGGCGATAAGATCGACGGCTTCAAGGCTACTATAAAAGAGATAACAACTGATAAGGATGCAGCCCTCGACCTTGAAGGCAAAGAACATAGTGATAAGCTTATTGAAGTAGCTGACGAGGCATACACCGCAAAAGTTGAAATTGAAGGTAAAGCCGAAACTTTGGTTAATTCTTATGATACCGATAAAGCTAAGTATGATGAGGATGTGGTAAGCATTGCGTTGGAGAAACTTCTTGCGCAGGCAACAACTCTTGTTGAGGGAGCTTATGGTAAGATTAATGCCTATAGTTGGAGCCAGGAAGAACTCGGACTTTCACACGGCGATATCAATAATAAGAAGGCTGCCATCGAAGCAGAGCTTAGAGATCAGGAAAGTAAGATTGAAGGCGCAAAAACAGAGTCTGATAAGGCTGCTGCAATGGCAGTGCTTACAAGTGTGACGACAGAAGTAAGCAAAATAAATACCAAGATTGACGAACTGATAAAAGAGGCTAACGGAGTAAAAGAAAAGGTTCAGGCCAATAAAGATGCCAAGACAGCAGCCGACAAAGTTATTAACGGCATAGTGACACAGCTTCTTGGAAACCGCAGCACGATCAAAGGCGTAGAAGAGTTGAACGAGGATGCTTCAAGAGCAGACGAGTTTACTGCTATGGTAAATGAGCTGAATGGCAAAATTGATGAGCAGCGTCAGGCCGTTAATGATGCAGATGCTACAGAGACACTTGTTGCTTCATGGGCTGACAGTGAAGATGAAGAGGGCAATAAGGTTGAAGGCATTGAGAGCAAGCTGAATGCGATATCTGCTGATGTTGAGGCAGCACGCGAGGCTGCTCAGGCTTCTACGGCCAACTATAAGGCTTATACCGAGATACAGAAGACAATCGCTGATCTTGATATCGATGCTAATATAACAAAGGCAACAGATGCAGTAGCTGCCGTTGAAGGTATAAATGCTGAGGCAAAGGCTTATTATGACGGTTTAATCAGCGGCTACAGCGATAATCTCGCAACTTTGAAGCAGAAAGCTCTTGACGCTTATTCAGGTGAAGACCGCAACTGCGCAGAGATTTCAGCAACGATTATAGCACAACTCAAAAACCTTAATACCCTTATTAAGGCCGTTGGCACTGATGCAAAGAATAACCAGACAACATACGAGGAGCAGGTTGCAGAGTATAAAAAGACAAACGAATATTGGTCTGAAACTTATTACAAGATTTCAACCGGCGACCAGACAAGTATCGTTCAGGAATACCTTAAGCAGCTCACAGAGCAGCAGACAGCTCTTACAGAACTGAATGCACAGATGCTGAAGAATTACAATGAAGGTAAATCGGTTGCTGAGAATGAGAATGTATTGGCGAAACTGAATGAGATTAAGACTACTGTTAAGGCTATTGCCGACACTCAGGAAGAAGGCTATAATGCAGCTGTTGCAGCAGACAACAAGGCACGCTATGACGCGTTTACTGCTACTGTGAAGGATGCAAGAAATACTTATAATGAGGCCCTCACCACAATAGCTAAGTTCAGTGCCCTTACAAATTCTGAACTTGTATCAGTTGCAAATGAAGCTGTAACTACAGCTAATGCTGCAATCAATGGTATACTTACAGACCTTCGTGTACTTGAAAGTAATGTTTCAGAAGAATATCTGGCAACTGTAAGTCCGGCAATATTCGACGCTGCTGAGTCTCATAAGGCAGAGGCTGAAACTTATATTACAAAGATAAATGATGCTGTAGCTGCACTTGATAACGCTGTAAGCACCGTTGCCAAGAGTGTGTTCAGTAACAACTTTGCTTTGGCAAACGCTAAGTTGGATGCAGCAATTACAGAATTGACAGATGCCGGTTATAATTCTGATGTTATAGCAAAATCATTCTCTGATGTAAGAAAGATTGTTGCAGATGCAAATAAAGATTTTGCCGACAAGTATTTCGCATTATCTGTTGATGCTCATCTTAACGCTTTCGCCACTATCGACGAACTGCTTGTTGCAGGTAAGGAAGATGCTGCACAGCGTGAATGGACAGTTGTTATTACAGCTATCGACGAGCAGGTGGCTAAAGAAAGCGCTGACCTTAAAGTATTTGAATATATCGGCGATGCAGACGGAACAAGAAAGCAGCAGATAATTGATAGTTATGATGCACTTGTTGAAGCTACTGTTACTGCTGCTAAGAATGCATATACAGAAGTAGAAAAGGGCAATTTGTATGCAAGTCTGCCGTCAATAAAGGCTTTGCTTGCTCCGTTTGAAAGCAGTACAATTTATTCTGACGCAAAGGCTGCATCACAGGATCAGGTTGCCAATAAAGAGGCTTACAATGCAATGAAGGCTGCTCTCGGTGAACTTCAGGCAAGTCTTGAAGCTGCAGCGGAATTTGTAAATGGCTATGTAATTACAGTTGATTGCGGTGAGGTAACAGCTCAGAATCTTTTAAACACACAGCAGTCAATCATTGATCGTAAGTTGTCATCAGGCGGATGTGTTGACTACTATGATGACGGTGAGGGAGCATTTAAGACAAATTGTGCTGGCATAGAAGCTGCAATAGCATCTATTTATGTCACTGCAAATGATAGAGAAAGTCTTAGACTTGCAGATGAGATAGTTTCGCTCAAGGGTGATCAGAACAAAGCTGCCGCAGCTGTAGAAGGTACAGACAAGGTTGCCGAGGTAGATGCTTATATCGAAAAGATAAACTCTATGGCTGAAGAACTTGAAGATATGGAAACAGATGCTGACTTCATCGCTCTCGATGAGAAAGACAAGCAGCCTAAGTATCTTGAGTTTGAGACAAAGATTGCCACAATGCGTGCCGAGCTTGCTGCATATTATGATGCAAATCTTGCTGCTACAACAATAGAAACTCTTAACTCTGCTTTAGCCGAGGTAGAGAGCAAGTATAATGCCGAACTTGAAGTTCTTAACGGATGCCATCAAAATGTAAAAGATGATTACACTGAGGCTCTCGCTGCCGTTAAGACTTCTATCGACAATATGAGTGCCGAAATAGCCAAGTATGCTGAGGCCGGCTCAATATTGTTCTATGAAGGCAAACTCTCTACCGGCATAGCAGCTGTTGAGGCAGAGTTGGCTAAGCTCACACAGGATATTGCTGATGCTCAGAAACCATACACAATCAACGATGCGAAGTATGTAGAGCTTACATCAGAGCTCGACAAGCTGGAGGCAAGTCTCGATGCTGTTGTTGAGAAGATTAGCAATTACGAATTCTTTGATATAAAACAATATCAATATTATATTGAAGATGTTAGAGGCGTAATTGATTATGACCGTCAGATACTTGAGGAAACCAATGCAGCGTTCTCTTTGACAGAAAATAGTGAGAATGTAAACAAGTCCCTTGTTGAATTATGTATTGCAGATTTAGATAAATATGCAACATATGATGAGCTTGAGCAGCGTATTTATAATAGTAATGAGAACAAGTCTGGCTTGTTGGCTCTTTATAATAAGGTTTCGAATATTATAAACACAAGCAAGTATACAGAGGAAAACGGAGATGAACTTAGAGCTGAACGTCTTCGTCTCAATAGATTAATTGGATTGCTTTATACTTATAATTCAGATGCATATAATAATGGTACTGTAAATCAAGACCTTGACGGAAATCCGTTGCTCGATGAAGAAACAGGAGTTCAGGGCGTGGCTATCGACTATATGACAGAGGCCGTTCCTGCCGTATGGGAGCGTTATGGCGAGCTGACAGAGCAGCTTGAAGGCAGATGCCGAAGGTTATGCTTATATCCTTGGCGACGTTAACCGCGACGGTTCGGTACTGGTAGACGACTATACTCAGATTCTGAACTATGTTCTTGAGGTTGAGACGGTAGATGAAGGCTCAATGGAATATCTTGCAGCTGATGTAAACGAGGATGGCAACATAAATATCGGTGACGTTACAGCTGTTACAAATGCTATTCTCGGCAACAATAATACAGGCCTGAGAGCAGTGGCACGCTATGAGGCAGCTCAGCAGGGTGCTGCAGGTAGCCTCGAACTTGCTACAGAAAGCAATGGCGACGTGACACGTGTGGCTGTCAGGATTAATGGTTCTGCTGCATATGTAGGCGCACAGATGGACATCAAGCTCCCGGCAGGTGTAACACTGCTCAGCGCTACATCCGGCAGCAGCGAGCACAACCTCTATCAGAACACATTGGCCGACGGCACACAGCGTGTGGTTGTAAGCTCTATGCAGAACAGCGCGCTCGGCACCAACGGCGAGGCTGTTGTATTGCTCGAACTTGCTGGCAAGGTTGACGGCAACATAAGCATCGCTAACGTGTTTGCTTCTGATGCAAGAGGTATTGCCTACAGCATCGACGGCACAGGCGAGGGCACAACAGGTATCGGCGGTGTTGACGCAGACAAGAGTCTGAAGGATAAGATTTACTCTGTAGGCGGTCAGGTGATGAAGACTCTGAAGAAGGGTGTTAACATCCTGCGTGGCTCAGACGGTTCAACCAAAAAAGTGCTTCGCAAATAATCGAGACCCTGAAAGTTAGATAGAATTATACTCTTATGGACATGAAGGCGTGGCGTCACGTAGGCTGTCACGCCTTCTGTTTAAGGAAAATAATTTCAAGAAACCATTTAGTTTAAAAATTGAGTATGATAAAAACAAACATTCTTAAATGTCACTTTGCCTCACGGCTGATTATGGCATGCCTTATGGCGGTTGGCTCTTTTGCTTGCGCATTGGCCGACAACAAGGTGACGATAGAGAGCTTCAACATAAAGCCTGGCGAGGAAAAGACTGTTGCAGTGTGTCTTGACAACAGCGACCGGATTACTGCTTTGCAGATGGATATTACCCTTCCCGATGGTATCGTTTATGTAGCCAACAGTCTGACACGTGATGAGGTACGGCTTGACCGCGACTACCATTCTCTTTTTATGAGCACTCTTTCTGACGGCAATCTGCGTTTGCTTATTGTTCCTTCAGACACTGTCTCTATTTTTGGCGACAGTGGTGCCGTAGCTTATTTTAAGGTTAAGGCTGAAAACAGTTTTGTAAAAGCCGGTAAAATAGACTTCGCAAATATCCTTGGCAGCAGCCATGAAAAAGGTGAAGACGGCTATACAAAGAGTTTCCCCATGGCTGACTTTAGCGCAGATGTAGCTCCTTATGTAGGAAAACTTTATACAGCTGCTGACACATTGGCTATAAAGACCGACGGAACATCAAAGAAGGTAAGCCTTGTGCTCGACAACTTTATTAACGTAAGAGGCATGCAGGCTCTGATAACTTTGCCTCAAGGACTTTCGTTTGAAGTTAAAGACAACGGTAAACCGAAGTTTGAGTATGGCAGCCGTCTGCCTCAGAATGCTACTATAAGCTCTAACATGACATCTGACGGCAAATTGAAGATTGCTGTTGCTGGTATGACAACAGAGAATTTTGCCGGAACAACAGGTGAGGTGCTGGCTTTCTATGTTAAGGCTGACGAAACATTGGCGCTGAAATCTGATCTTGTGATAAATGATGTCATTGTTTCTAACGAGAACGGTAATGCTTTCGGCCTCTATGACGAAGTGAAACTTAGCGTTACAAACTCTTATCTTGCACATTATACTCCGGCAAAGGCATTGGTAGATTCATTGCGTAATTTGTACAACGAGGCAGTTGACAGCATTGCCGCAAATGCCGCTAACGTTAAGGATAACGAAGACATTCTTGCCGCTGAAGCTGCAATAGTAGCAAAGATTGATAGTTTGCAGAAGGTTGTTGATGACTCTTATGCCAATGAAACTTTGGCCGAAGGTCTTGCTGATGTTCAGGCTGGAGCCGATGATATAGCTACATCGATAAAAGCTCTTGTTGAAAATGCTTTGGCTGCCCAGGCTGGCAAGGAAGCTGTAAACGAAGAGGCGTACAAGCGTCTGACCGCTCAAATAACTTCACTTCAGACAGAACTCGATGCCGCAAAGGAAACAATCAATACCGAGTGTAAGGACGTTGCCTCTCAGTTTACTGAAGTAATCGACAGCATCCAGACTCGCATCACAGCAATCTCCGACAGTGTTAAGACAGCTTATGAGGCTGTAGAGCTTACATCAGAAAGTACAATCGACTCATTGTCAGTAAAGGCATCTATCGCCCAGCTTCTTGTAGACGCCAAGGCCGCTCAGGCTGTTGTAACTGCCAATGAAGCTGCCTATAACCGTCTGACAGCTGAGATAGCTTCACTTCAGACAGAACTCGATGCCGCAAGGGAAACAATCAATACTGAGTGTAAGGACGTTGCCTCTCAGTTTACAGAAGTGGTCGACAGCATCCAGACTCGCATCACGGAAATCTCCGACAGCGTTAAGGCTGCTTATGAGGTAGGCGAGCTTACTGCAGAGAGTACAATTGATTCTCAGTCAGTAAAAGACTCTATCGAAAAACTCCTTTCTGATGCCAAGGCTGCTCAGGCTGTGGTTGATGCCAATGAGGCTGCTTATGCCCGTCTGACAGAAGAACTTGAGGCCCTTCAGGCAGAACTCGATTCCGCTGAAGAGACTGTCAATACCGAGTGTAAGGACGTAGCTGATCAGTTTGTTGATGACATTAAGGCCATTCAGGATGAAATCGATGAAATTTCGGAGAAAGTAGAAAGTGATTATGAGGCTGTTAAGCTTACAGAAGAAAGCACGATCGACTCTCAGACAGTAAAAGATGCTATTGCAAAGCTTCTAGCAGATGCTGAAAAAGCTCAGAAAGAGTATGAAGAGGCAACCGGAATTTATGGAATAACAATCGATGATATACAGAACGGTGATGTTGAAGTATATGATATTACCGGAAAGAAACTTAACTCATTGGTTAGAGGAAAATTGAATATTGTGAAATATTCGAATGGTAAGATCTATAAAATACAAGTTAAGTAGAATGCAGGTAAATTGTTATTCGACGTGAGTCGCGTAACATTAAAATTCAGATTGCAGCACGGCAGGGCTTTTCCCTGCCGTGTATTTTTTGTTTTCAAGTCTATACCTGTTTTACTTCTTATTACAGCATTCGGTTTTGCTGCAATTTTTGCAGTCTTGTTTGCATCCTGTCTGTTGCTTTTTGCAGCAGTTCTGTTTCTTCTCACAGTTTGCCTGTTGTTTGCTGCAGCCCGCCTGTGCCTTATCGCAGCAATTCTGCTTCTGTCCGCAACTGGCCTGCTGCTTCTCGCAGCAAGTTTGTTTCTTGTCGCAGCCGGTCTTAACGGTGGCCGTGTATCCGATTTTCTCGAAGCCCTTCATCAGTTTTTCGGGCGTTGTCTTGTCGGCGTCGTAGGTCAGTGTAACCTCCTGCCGGCTAATGTTTGTCTCAATCCCCTTTATGCCCTTCTCGAAGCGCATGTTGCTCTTAATCTTGTTCTCGCATGCCTCGCAGTGCATCTGCGGATTTGTGGTTACGATGATGGTCTTGATGTCTTTGGCAAAACTTGTGATAGCGCACAGCGCCAATGTCAATAATAAAAAATGTCGTTTCATAACTTTCTGTCTTATATGTTTGGTTTTATTTTTTGTATGATAATTTGTCTGTACTTTGTTCGGTTTACTACATCCTTCCGATGTTTATCCTCACTCCGGCATAGAACATGCGGCCGTGCACGGGGCCCCATACAAGCGTAGGCTCGAAGCCCGTGCCCCATGGATTGTCGGCACCGTAGATAGATGTCTTCTGGGTGAAGCCGGTAAGGTTTTCGCCTCCGACGTATACCGACCAGTGGCGGAACCAGCGAGTTATCTGTGCGCTGAGCTGCTCGTATGAGCCGAAGCGCTTGTTCCACGACATTGTGCCGTCCGGCAGTTCGTAAGGATCGGGCATCCGTCCGCCGCCGTTGAGCTGCAGCGTGGCGTCAAACTGCCACAGGCCGAGCGGTGTCTTGTATGATGCCGTGATAAGTCCCTTGTATTTGCTTGTCAGCGGTTTTTCGAGCAGTCGGCCGCCGTAGGTGGCCTTCACGTCGTTCAGACGGTAGGCTGCCGTGAGCGTCATGCCCTTGAATATGGGGTAGGTGGCGTCTATCTGCAGTGTGTGCGAATACGACTTGCCGTTCAGGTTGCCTATGTGTATCACGCCCGGGTCGGTGTCATAGTCGGTTACGGCCTGCGCCATGAAGCGTGTGTAGTAGTATTCGGCGTTGAGCTTCAGCGTCTCGCTCAGCAACGGAATGTTCAGTGCGGCACTCGCCCCGTAGTTCCATGCCTCCTCCTGCTCAAGGTCGTCTATCACGAGCCGGCGTCCGCTCGCCAGCAGATAGTTGTTTTCGGCCAGGGCGTGAGGCGTGCGGTAGCCCTTGCCTGCCGAGAGGCGCAGCGTAAGTATGTCGGTGGGCATATATTTCAGGTGCAGGCGCGGCGTTACGAATGTGCCGTACACTGAACTGTGGTCGGCCCTTATGCCCGCCATGGCTGTCAGCCGGTGGTCGAGGTTGAATGTATATTGGGCATATATGCCGGGCACGGTCTCCTTCTCGTTCATCCTTACGGGCGATGCCTCCTTGTCGTTCACCATGCGCACGGTCTGTCCCAGATAGTCGTGGTTGAGGCTCAGTCCGGCCGACAGGTTGTGCATCTTGGTGAAGTTGGTCTCAAACACCAGCGACGCATACACGTTCTTCTCGTTCACGTCATACGTCTTGTGTCCGTATCCGGCGTCGAGCATGTGCATCGAGCCCGATGCCATGAGGGCTATGTTGGTGCCCTTGTGGCGGTCTATGATGAAGGCGTGCTTCATGTAGGCTTCATACCGCTCCGTGTCGAGCCCTATCCTGAAGAGTTCGGCGCCGTCGTTGCCGCGATGGCCTGTCTGTCCGCCGTTGCGGGGCTCCTTCAGTGCGCCTATGCCTCCGTGGAATATATACTTTTCTCCTGCCCAGAGCCATCTGTTCTGCAGGTTATACTGCTCCACCTTCGGCTTGTCGTAGAAGCCGTCGTCGTTGTCGTCGTGATTCTCAAAGCTGTTCTCGTAGTGCATCAGCACCTCCGTGCTCAGCTGCTTGTTTATGTGCAGGTTGGCATCGGCGTTGGCCTCTATGCGGCTCTTTGTGTCGCCGAAGAGGTTTACCTCTATGCCCTCTTCGTCCTCGGGTTTCTTGTAGTCTACGTTTATCTGTCCTGTTATGGCCTCGTAGCCGTTCTTCACCGACGCCGCACCCTTAGACACCTGTATGCCCTTCATCCAAGGGCCGGGCACGTAGCCCAGCGCATAGGGCGCTGCCGCACCGCGGAAGTTGGGCATGTTTTCGGTCATCATCTGCACGTAGGTGCCGGCCAGTCCCAGCAGTTTTATCTGCCTTGCGCCCGTCGTGGCGTCGTTGTAGCTCACGTCTACGGCAGGGTTGGTGGTGAAGCTCTCGCCAAGGTTGCAGCATGCCGCGCGGAACAGCTCCTCGCGGTTCAGGTTGAATCCGTTTACGGCTCCGCCCATACGTGTCGTTCCGGCGCGGCGGGCCACCAAAGCCACCTCGCC
>OGKF01000848.1_pt1 | contig 15439 bp, 18 predicted proteins | sample 1572391 | NCBI WGS metagenome assembly OGKF01 (sample SAMEA2582095, study PRJEB24529) | metagenome | biome: Human gut stool | place: China | collected 2011
ACTGTGCCTGCTGCCACACCCACTATGAAAGGAGCTTTTCTATGAGCAATCAACACAAACATCCAACTATAAGTTTTAGAATTAGCGATGCTGAACGCAAACAAATCGAAGCCCACATCCTTGCCAGCGGCATGATGAAGAAAGATTACTTTGTCCGTTCCTGCATCTATAACCGCATCTGCGTTGTCGGCAAGAAAGAAACTATATATCCTCTTGTGCAGACTGTTAATGCTCTGTATCTGCAATTACTTGAAATGCAAAATGCATTTACTGAATGTTGTGAACACCAAGCTTTAAACAATCTTCCTACAAGCGATGAAATCAAGGAACTACAAACCGACTATAACAATATGCTTACAGCCATCATTGATCTGCTTGATGGTGCTAAATATCTGTGGGAAGGAGAACACCATGAAACAAAATAAGCCTTGTTACCTGTTTGGTATGTATGAACCTGATACAAATTCCGTTATTGTTAATGCCCTCAATAATACATATACGGGCACGCCTCTTACTATCAGTTGCAAAAAATGTAATTCATCTGTCTTGCTTGATACACCGGATGATATTGCATATCTATATCGGTTGGCACAGGAAAGCCCTCTGCTTTATGCTGAATTGGCTTGCAAACCTAATGGATTACAGGAATATGTAAATGCTATGAATGAATTTAATTGATTTTCCCAAAATTAAAAGAGCATTTTATTGGGGTTAGTCTCATCTACGTCTCACCAGTCTCAAGAATATTTTGAGACTGGTGAGACTATGTTAAAATTCCAGTATTTTATTTGAATTACAATTTCTTCTCCACCTTCTCCAATTCATCCAACAATGCTGTTTTTCTTGGATATCTCTGCTTCAATTCCTCAATTAACAACTTGGCAGTATCATTACCCTTCCATTTTATAAGCTGTGCAATATTCTTCGTTATCTTCTTATATTCACGTCTATCCTTTGCCTGAGCACAATGGTATATTAATTCTAAATACATCATCTTCAATCAGCTCTGGTTTACCGCCATCTGAATACATTGGTGTATACTTATAAAGATTTCTTACTCCCGAACCAATAGTATCTGTTCTACCAATATTAGCAAAAAATTGCTGAATTAAAGGATTCTTTGGATATGGAGTAAACTCATCACTCATAATATTTCCATGGCGTCTAGGAATGCACCAATTTTCTGTTCTCATCCAATCTTTTTCGATAATCACCTTTGTCATCTACATAATCAGTACTACTGTCTATCATCTTCCGTAAAGAAGTATTCCAATGTATCCACAAACATATTTGCATCAAACAATTCTTTTATCTGTTCCCTGTTCATCCAGGCAACCTGTGCCACTTCATCTGTTGTGGCATTGCCTAAATCAACCTCTCCATCGTAATCAAACAGCCAAACATCCATAATATCATTAAAGATTTTTCCCTCAATGATTTTTCGTGTCTTTGTAAAAAGCACTTGTCCATTTTCCGGCATTAAATCAACGCCAACCTCTTCCTTTGCCTCACGAATTGCTCCCTGTAAACTATCTTCTCCCTTCACAACCGAACCACCTACACATTCCCACATCAAAGGATATGTTGGCCTATTTGCAGAACGCTGCGAAATAAGGTACTCTCCCTTTGAATTACGAATCCATACATGCACCACCAAATGATATCCATCTATCGGTAGCTGCTCTCCTCTTACATGGTCTTTTCCCAGAAGCTCTCTGTTCTCATTATACAAATCCCATATTTCTGCATCCGGCACATACTCCACAATATCCCCAAAATCTGCATGTAAAGTTTTGCAGATTTTGCTAAGAATCGTTAGGCTCACCTCTTCATCACGGCGAAGCTTTGTCATTGTATTAGGAGCAATTTCTGCCTTTTTACGCAAATCCGATTTGCTCATTTCTTTATCCACTAATAATTTCCATAATCTTTTATAAGATACAGCCATGGTAATTTCTCCTTTTTCTTTTCACGCTATCAAACAAACTTATCTAGCATCTCTACAATCTTTTCTCTTTCGCCACTACCATTAGTCATAAATCTCAGTAATGGAATTTCATACAACTCCATAATATGATTTTTCAACAAATCTCTTGAAGCCTGAACAGTATCCTCTTTATGGTATTCATATCCGTCAACCTCAATCGCCAACACAGGCTTTTTACCAATTCTGTTATAAATCAGAAAATCTAAATGTGTTGCTGAATTCATTGCATACTGACATTCCTGCTCATTTAATAGTTCTGGATTCTTAATCAACATATTCAACGGAAAATGACAAACAACATCCAAGCTTGAATACTTGTTAGCGGAGATAATGTCCTCTATCAATGAATACATCAGATTTTCCGAATCATATTCTGATACTTTTTTGTGCTTCTGCAAGTATACCCTTCTTTCCTCAGTATACTGCTTGTAAAGGTAATCAAAAATCGAATAAATCTTGCTTTCAGTAACCTCAAAATTATTATACTGAATATAATCAATCAAATCTGTTATATTGCGCTCTTTTGATTGCTCATTTCCAGTTACAACCAGCATCAATTTCTTTTTCGCTCTTGATACAGCAACATTGATTAAATACGGATCATCTGCAAAATCAGATATCTCATCATCCACAGTAGATATAATAATATTTCCTTTTTCCTTACCCTGGAACTTATGCACCGTAGCCGCATCAATATCTGTAATCTCCTTGCTTAAAGCTTCTACCTGATTTTTGTACGGTGCAATAATTCCGGTTTCTTCCGGATTTGAAACATATTTTGGTATAATCTCATTTTTAATAACATCTATCTGGCGCTGGCTATAATGATTACGCTCATGATTTCCCGCTACCGTTTTTACTACCGATAAAACATCCTCTTCACCCTTATCCGTTGTCATAATAATCAATTCACCACGATAGAATTTCTGGTTACAGAAATTTATTATTTTAGGGTGACACCTATAATGTTCTCGCAACAATGTTTGTGTTACGTTTGGCATAACATCCAAAATGGATTGCAGAAAACTGTTTGTATACTGATATCCTTCACTCACATTAAAACTGTCAAATATAGCTTTTGCTTTGGCCTTTATATCATCTGTAACAACATTAGGAAGTTGCTTGGTATCACCCACAATAACAACATTCCTTGCACATGACAATGCCAACGCACCAGTTGCAATATCTACCTGTGACGCTTCATCCATGATAAGGTAATCATACACCACATCTGAATTCAGGCTGTTTCTTGATGAAAATGTTGTACTTAATATAACCGGATACTCAACCAGTACATCATATGGTTCCTTCCACAGATTATCTTCACTAAAAGTTTTCCTACTACTGTTACCTTCATATTTCCTTGCCAGTTTGTCTTTTAGGACAATCATTGACTGTTTGCATAAATCCTCAAGCAAATTCTTATTAACACTATTTAAATACTTTTCAATATCTGCAATTTTTGCAGACAACTCCGCCTGCTTCGCACAATAATACATTGCCTGAAAGGTTGTAATTATCTTTGAAATATCCTGCTTATAAATGCTCCAATCGGTTACTCCATATTTAAATAAGGCTTTTATCTTAAACCAAAATCCTATTGCCGTTTTCTCATCTGAAATCAACTGGCATTCCTGCCACAATACCATCCATTGCTTTGAAGATAGTTTTTTCTTGAAATTAATACTATCTGTATGAACATCTGATTCTTTAACATATTGATTGAAATATTCCTGTTCAGTAACCAACTGTGAAAGTTCCTGCCTTAAACACGCCAGTTTTTCCTGCTTATCAAAAACACTTTTTAACTGACTGGATTCCACAATATTTAACTCACTGCGATGATAATCTCTTTCACTCCCATTGCCAAAACAAATATGCCAATAAGACTCATATCTGCTTCTAAACACATATATTGCATTAACATCAAAGAACTCTCGTCCTTCTCTGCTAATCCGATACATGTTAGGATTCAAAACCTCCGGATCAGTCAACTTTTCCACATTCAAATATGCATACGAGTATGTTTTTCCATTATTGAATTTTACATCCCATTTTTGGTTATTTCTATTGTAACCACATGACATTATTTCGGATGTCTTTATTTCACCCTTGATAATGACCATATAATATCGTGTATTCATCTATTCCTCACTACTTCTTATCCGCACGCTGATTGCCCTTGAATTTCTTCTCCACATAGCAATGTTCATGTTTGCCAACCAGCTTATCGCCCATATCCACCTTCAATTCTCCTGCAACAGTATGTGCTATTCTCTTTGCCAAGTTACTTTTGATTTCATCGTTTCGTCCCGGCCATAGTTTTACAATCACATGTGGCATATTTTCTCCCTCGCATTCTAATGAAATCTACCATTATCAACCTTATCCATTTCTTCGACTACCTGAATATAATAATCCAGCAACTCATATATCCAATCTTTCAATTCTGTAAATTGGTAACCTAATTCCTTCGCCTTATCCGTACAAATACTATATTCCGGTTCCCCATTGTATGGTGCATCATCGCCAGAATTATCAATTATCGCTCTTGCTCCCGTCTTTTCTTCAACATATTCGATAATTTCCTTTATAGAAATCGTACCATCCGAAGCACCATTAATTGCTCCTTTAACATCTTTATCCACCAAAAATGCAAGGAATTTTCCTGCTTCGTCGGAGCGAATATAACTCATCTGACAATCAACATTGTCAATATTCATTGGAATGGATTTCATAGTATGTTCTACATAGAACAACAGCCTTTTTGTATAATCATCCTTTCCAATGGCAAATGGATATCTAACGGCAATCCAATTCTTTTCTGGATACTGCTGCCATAACGCACACTCTGCCTGACGCTTTATTTGCTCATAATGGAATGCTTTTCTATCACACCATATCAGTTCATTTTCAATTCCATCAAAATCTGCCTCAACGGTATTGATATGTTTCGGGTTATACACAGATGTGCTTGACATATAAATATACTTATCACAATCTATAACATCCATCACATACTTAATATCATTTGAGCAATATGCAATTTTATCAATTACTACATCGTAATGAGTACCGCTTAATGCCTCTCGTACACTTTCTTCCTTAGTCCTTTCCAGAAATATCCTTTTAACCTTATCCCCAAATGAATCTGATGCCTTCCCACGTGTTGCAATTGTTACATCATAACCTGCGGTTAAAAGCTCATTAACCATATGTATACCAAAAAATCGTGTTCCACCAATAACTAGAATATTCACTGTTGTGTCTCCCTTGTTTCTATATTTCACCACTTTCAAATGCCTTTTTCACCTGTTCCAAATCGGAATACTTGCCCTTTATTATCTGCAATATTTCTTCATCCGGTTGCCACAAATCCGGAACCATGATTGGCTTACATCCCGCTCTGTAAGCCGATAGTAATCCGTTTTTTGAATCTTCAAGAGCTATACACTCTTCAGGATTTTCATTTAACATTTCACAGGCTTTTATGTAAATGTCCGGCGCTGGCTTAGATTTCTCAACCATGTCTCCACAAATAATTGCGGAAAAGCAATCTATAATTCCGGCATCATTTAGATGTTTTTCCACTTCCCAACGCGGTGATGAAGAAGCAACTGCCAACTTGGCATTTGCATTTTTCAAATACTCCAACAAGACATACAATCCTTGCTTTACAGGCACTTTATTATTTTCATAATAGTTTTTCAGAAATTCTTTTGTGTATTTACGCAATTCTTCCTGATTATACCGATCACCAAACTCTTCGTTCCAAATCTCATAAGAGGCAACAATGCTCATACCTAAAGTTTTATAGACCATATATCCGGCTTTTCCAATTCCAATCTTTTCACCGGCATAATCCCAAGCCTTTATAAACACTTTCTCTGTATCAAACATCAGTCCATCCATATCAAAAATAACATTCATTTTCTTTACCTTCTTTTAAAGTTCCATCAACCCGTTTTCGTTAAAGTAATAAATATTCTCTTTTTTATATCCATACTTTGAATCTGGAAATGCTATGTGCGGTTCAAATGTAAAATACTTTACATCGCCAAGCTTGGTCATATTACCTTTTTCAATGTAAACTCTATCACCTTTGGTTTTCACAATGGAATGTCCCAGATTGCCCATAAAATCAAGATTAACAAATCCATTTTCCACTATGAACTCATTCATATGATAGTACAATTTCTCAAAGGTTGTTTCCTTCGTAGCAAAACGTAACAATTCTGCATGTAATTTCTCTTCCATCTGGAGACCGCTTTTCCATTCCGGATTTTCAATCAGCCCTATATCCTCTACAACCATGCCGTTTTCTACAATAATAGTTCTCGCATAGTCTCCCCAGATATTCCCCACCTGTGGACTTAAATCAATGGTTATTATATCGTTGTTTCCTATAACTCTATCCGAAGTTACATACTGCTTACCAGATACAGAAACAGTTGTTTCATCTCCTGCAAATACAAATGCACCAACATCCCAATACCAGAACGAATCTGCACCCAACTCTAACAGTTTTTCCTCAGATAACTCTCGAATCTCAAGTAAATTCATTCCCGGCTTGATAGTATTCTTTATGTATTCTATAGTCTGTTTTGCTGACAACTGTATCTGGCTATAAGACTGCTTTTCTATCTGCATATACTTTTCAATCAATTTAGGCTGAATCAACGGATATGTCCAGTTTTGTGGCAACTCATCCATTAATATAACCTTTTCCATTTCGCTATGTAATTCTTTAGCAAATTCAGTTATCTCCGCAAAATAAAGCATTCCAAATGATCCCTCACCTGTATCATTTACTCTCGTCTTACCAGTTACTGAATATACACAGATTGGCTTTATCTCATATTTTACTGCTCCTGTTTCTTCCTGGAGCTCCCTTTTAGCGGTTTCGAGAATATTTTCGCCTGTTTCCCTATGCCCTCCCGGCACTTCATAGGTATCTCTTTCTTTATGTTTGCAAAATACCCACTTTCCGTTACTCTGTGAGATAATTACTGCAAATTTCAATAGTTCATCATTAACTGTATCATAAAATTTTACTTCCATCACATTTTCCCTTCCCATTCTATCATAAACTCATTAAGAAATTCCTGCATTACAGCCTGTCTGTGTTCTGCCAGTTTCTTTCCCTCAGTCGTATTCATCATGTCTTTCAACAAAAGCAACTTTTCATAGAAATGATTAATGCTTGTAGAATCTTGATTATTCCGATACTCTTCTTTGTTCATTCCCATTTTAGGTTTTATTTCCGGATCATAAATCTTTCTTCCCCTACTACCACCATATGCGAATGTTCTGGCAATTCCAATAGCTCCTATAGCATCAAGTCGGTCTGCATCCTGCACACATTTTCCTTCTATGGTATCAGGTACGACTGAATCAGTTCCTGCAAATGAAACCTCATCTATAATTTTGCATACCGCCTCTATCCTTTTACCATCTATTTTATTAATTGTCATAAAATCAACTGCATTTTTCTTGGTAACATAAGTGTCCGGAGAAAGCTTAATATCGTCAACATCATGTAACAGAGCCGCCAACTGCACTATTTTAACATCTGCATTTTCCTGTTTTGCGATTTTAGTAGCCAGTTTATATACTCGTATCGTATGATAATAGTCATGACCACTACTGTCTCCCGAAAATATACTTTTTATAAATCTCTTTTCATTATCTGTCATCTTTTCTCCTAATCAACCTAGCAAAGCAATATATTGATTTACGAAAGTCATTACTTCACCCACAAATAGAGCCATTTGATAAAACAAATGCCGGAAACCCGCATAAATACAGGTTTTCGGCATTTTAATCCGTTATTCAAACTCGGCAAGTTGATGCTTTAACTTAAACTATTTTGTTTAGGTTTCGTTTAAAATCTGCCGATATTTTACCTCATTTGCACATTTTATTTTGGCTTACTGATTTTCTGTTGCCAAAGTGTTGCTATGAAGATATTATAGCATAGGACGTGATAAAATCAATCGACATTTCAATAAATGCAACTTAATCTAAAACCTTATCTCTCTTTTAGCAAAACATGGTTAACCAGCCCAAATGTCCCATATCCACTTAAAACACCAACCATATTAAGAATTATATCATCTATATCAAAACTTCCCAATCGTGTCATATACTGAAAGATTTCTATAAACAATACTGCAAACATTCCTACTAAAAATACTTTGAAAAATGCTTTAATTCGGGGATATGCAATAGGCAAAAGAAAACCAAAAGGAATAAATGGCAACAGATTTCCCAAAAGATTTTTTAATGCCCACCAAATCACTTTTTCTACTTGATTTTTATTCATAGTAATTTCTCCCGAAAAATCACATTCTATTTTTCAAGTAGCATTGCGCAAGTGCCTCTAACAGATTGTCATCAGCGTATATCTTATCATAATCGCTAATAGAAAGAGTCGTAATCTGCTCTCCACTCCAGAGACTCGCCTCACTTTTCTCATAAGTTTGGCGGTCCACCTTTTCTCCAATAATCTCTTTTACATAACCTGTGTTTTCATCTCGTATAATATCCGAAACATTGACATAATACTCAACATTAAATGTGGCGTCTGCATACTCTTCCTCAACATAATTATAAATAGCATGTAACATTTCAATATTAGCATTCGACGAGGTACAGGTCAAGGTATCCAAATCCCATACATCCATTTTAGACATGTGATCATTTACATTATCAATCATATCTGTCTCGCTATTATATGTTGTAAAATCATATATATAATAATAATCGCAATAAACCATACCCTTTCGTTCTACATAGCTAAAAGGTTTATTATATCCGTAGAAATCATCTATCGTTTCTGCACCCGGCGTCAGAAGTACCGCTTCTCCATTTTTATAAGTGTATAAGTAATTTCGCAAATTACATCTATCATCATAATCCAAATCAGTACATCCGTGACTAAATAACATTTCTGGAATTTCATCATCATTCAGATATATAAAACAGACATTTGCATAGTAACGTTCGGGATTTTCATAATAGGTACTATTTTCTCTATAATACTCCCTCAAAATATCCTCATAAGCTTTTAACCATTGCTGGGATAAGATTTCATCATCTACTTTTACATCGGAATCCAAGGTTATAATTCTTTCTCTTTCCACATATTCTATATAAGGCCAATCACTTCTTATCCCACGCTCTATCTCATCCTCTATTCTTTGTCTACAATAATCAACTTTTATTTGAAAATCAATTAGCTCTAAAAGCTGTTCATCGCTCAATTCATCATTCGGAAAATAAAAAGTACAATTATTAACACAAAACGCTATATCTTCCCCACTATATTCACTCTCCTTTTGAATGATAGGCATTGTGTTCTCCGGCTGCTTTTCTCCGCTTTTATAAAGCATTTTCAGAACTTTTCTTCTTCCCAATTCATCAAAGGATAACTCTCTATTGTAAAAGCTAGTCTCCGTATTGGCAGAACTATAATTTATGTATAATTCATCAACCTCCTGCATGGTCATTTGTTCTAAAGCATTCAAATAGTACAAAGGGTTGCTCGCTTTCACATATGCCTCATAATCAACATATCGTCCCAGCAGATTAAATACCACAAGCTGAAGGATTTCTTCGTCCGTCATTTCCTGCATAGGAAGGTTTAAGATACCCTCTTCTTTAGAAAACGCAATTCCCTCTCCATTGTATTCATCTTTTGAAGAAATAACAGCAACTTCTCCCTCCGGCTCTGCCATATCTCTACAATACAAATCATATAATTCGCTAAAACGTCTCTCCTCATCTGCAGACATAGATCTGGACATATATTTACTATCATACTGGAAGATATTCTCATACAAATCCATAACTTCTTCAGCTTCCATGTTTCTTATTTTTTCTAAATGACTTATATAGGCTTTTACAGATAAAAAAGTACCACCCGATAACAATACAACTGCCCCGAATACAACTGCAATTTTAGCAAGAGCATTCACATTTTTCCATTTAGAAATTTTCACAATATTTTTATCTGTTTCTTTTTCCATTTTAATTTGTTTAATAGCATTCTGATATCCTTCCCATACAACATCAGGCACCTGCACATTATCACTAATTTTTTTGTATTCATCTATTTTCATAAACAAACCTCCAACTAATCCATTGCTCTTGCCGTAAGAATCTGTTCCAGTTGCTTCCGCCCTCTGACCATTCTACTACGGACATTCACTTCTGTTATATGTAGCATCCTTGCAATTTCTTTTGTAGAAAACCCATCCACATAATACAGTTCCATAACAATCTGGTACTTTCCATTTAAATTACTTAATATTTTTCTCCATTCATTGGTAAAGTAATGATCCTCATGTATAAGTTCCGGAAATTCTTCAATTGGAACAACCTTTTTTCTTTCTTTCAAAATATCTTTGCATTGATTTATTAGTATTCTAGTGAGCCACGTTCCAAAATACTCTTCACTTTTCAGTTGTCCAATTTTTTGCCAGCATTTAAGAACCGTTTCCTGTATTGCATCTGCAGCATCTTCTTCATTATGCAACATAGAAATTGCAACACGATACATTCTTTGTAATTGTGGCTGTATAAGCTGTTCAAACGCATCCGGATTCTTATTTTTAGCATCTTCAATAAGACTCATCGCCCTCTCCTTTCCAAACTTGATAAGTACTAAAATATAATTCATATCAAGTTCTTTGTTTCTGTCTATTAGACACTTGAAACATGCATTATGTGACAAATAAATCAATTTATAATTACCAAAATTTTCAACAAATAAATTTTCACTACTTTATCCCTTATCAGCAGAGTTTTTCCACCTCAAAGCAGATTTTTTATATTTTTAAGTAACCAGACATGATATCGTTTGCAGTTATAATGGTAAATCAAATCACTAATTTGTAAAATATTCTCTCATGGACTTTTTTCGTCAAAACATATTCTCTGACGGACTTTTTTTCTTTAAGTACAATTAATCCATACTTAAACCAATAAATATGTCTCTACAAACACTGTCGGCGTCATCAGGTAACATTGTGGCAATACTGGCACATTGTGTGTTAAAAACTTTCTGTGCGATTAATTCTATAACCAACCCACAAATTACGGAAGTAACACCACTGGTGTATTTTCACTAATTTGCACCAGTTTTTGGTGCTTCATATAATTGGGATAATTTTTGAAAATAAAAAGAAATGTGATAATAGAAAATACCTATGACACTTCTGTTTAGTACTTATTAATATCTGTGGTACTATCAAAACAGGTATCATATAGGTATCACGATAAAAGAAAAAGCCCCATAAATGGCTTGTTTACGCCATTTATGAAGCTCTGTTTACTATTCAAACTCGGCAAGTTGTTTATTTAACTTAAATTGTTTTGTTTAAGTTTTATTCAAAATCTGCCGGTATTTTACTTTATTTACAAATTTTATTTTGGCTTACTGATTTTCTGTTGCCAAAGTGTTGCCATGACTTATTATACCAAGTTTGTCAAATAAAGCAACTCTCTCTAACAAGAAATCAAGCAGACACACCAGAAACTGATTCTTTATGTCAATCAATCGTTTTCATTCCAATAACTATTGTCCCTGACAAACTATCTGCACTATTACTGCTTAAGAAACTCTTGGAAACCTGCTCATATGTAATATGCTGATCATTCGTAAGCACTATAAATTGTGTACCATGCGCTGCGTTGGGATCCTTTCCTGTCAAGACAATGTAATACTCAAAAAACATATCACCATCGACAACATATCCTCCGTCAACTTCCTCATACACCACACCCAGATTTTCATCTTCTTTTGAAATTCCCGGAGCCATTCGACTTTGTGAATCTGTATTATTATGTTGCAAATCGTCTACAATACCACTGCTTTGTACAATTGTTATAGCACTGCCATTTGTTTCATATGATCGAATGATATTTATGTTCTCATCTGTCATCTCAGTCAATTCTACCTCCAATCTCAAGGGATTTTCCCTAATGGCGGAGGTAACTACAAATGGTAATTTCCCAGCAACCATATCTGCCGAAATTCTCTCCTGCAATGTTTCAACATATGCCCTTGATGGTGTTTCATTTGATTGTGTGAATTCCATGATAGTCTTCAATTCCATATACCCTGTATCGTAGCCACAATCAAGGATGCACTCCCGCCATAGAGGTGCATCATCATATGCATAAACATAGGTAAATAAAAACTTTCCATCCGATGTCGGTTCTAAAACAGGCTGTCCATCCGGTGCACCTGAATAAAACCAGGGAACATATGCAAAGTTCCAATGATCCTCTCCTTCTTTTTTATCATTCAGGAGTAAACCAAAAGCGCCATATTCTGCGCTCATAATGCCATAGACTTCATATTCATCAGTATCATCGTTTGCCATTTTTATTAATACATCCGCATCCTCCTTAAATTCCACAGTATTATTCCAGGAATATGCATTTTCCAAACCGACTCTGCTAACAACTTCTGATAAGACATTATGGTAAATCGAATTTGTTTCTTCAAATATTGTATGGTATGACGACTGAATATCCATCGCATATCCCAGTTCCCCAATTGTTGTATCGTTTACCAGACAATAAAACTTGATATCACCATCTTTTTCATATGGAGCACGCTTTCCGTCAAAAACAACTTGATCTGAATACTTATCCCTATATAAGTCATAACCATCCAAATTGTACGGTTCCCTCCACATCTGATTATCCGCCACAGAATAAACATACATCATATTACTAGATACCGGACTTAATAAAACCTTTGAGCCATCTTCTGTGGCAACTATTTCACATGCATTATCACCTTGCGTATCATTGCACCCTATAGGAGCCAAATCAACACTTCGAATGATTTGGCTTTTTGTTACATCATATACAAACAAACCATAGTAACCGCCAAAGATGAACATACTTTCATCTGCATAATACATAGTACTTCCATCTGCTCCGGTAGTAGCTGACAAATCGATGGTCGGTACACTTACCTCTATTATATCCTGCAAAGGCGCAATTTCCGCAGTAGTGTCCTTATCTGCTGCAATTCGAACCTCCACATCTTTTACAGTCACATGAACTGTTTTTTCTTCTGCTGTATCATTACTTGCATAAATACCTACTTGAAACCATGCTCCTTTCTCAACCTCCATTTTGGCAGGCATTCCCGGCGTCGCATACACAGGCTCATCATAGGCATTTTCTTCCTTTACCTCAACACCCTTCAGTTGGATTGCGGTATCTCCGACATCCTGTCCTACTAAAAAGAAAACAGTTTTCCCTTTCGGCGATATCTCCTCATCTGCAAAAACAAGTGCCCCTTCACACTCTGCCGGAATATGAAATGTTATTTCATATGTATTATTTTGAGGGTTTGTTAAAAATAATACAGAAGTCACCAAAATTGAAATGACCGCTACTGCAATAATCCAAAATGTAGGTTTTTTATAATTCAAAATAGATTTTATTCTTTCCTTTACTCCTACTTCACCAAAAGCAAGCGGACACGCCAATACATGTTTTTCTGATTCACTAAACGAAAGAAGAACTTTGGAATAAATCTTCTTCTGCTTTGCATCCATATCTTTAATCACTTTCTCATCACATGCCAGTTCTATATCTCTGCAAAAAAGAATATATGCCAACCAGCATAGCGGATTAAACCAGTACACTAAAAGTAAGCCAAAACCAAACGGCTTCCAAAAATGATCCAAGCGTTTTAAATGTGCTCGCTCATGGGCTATTACACTTTCCTTTTGTTCTTCATTCATTCGGGAAGGTAAATATATACGTGGCTTGATTATTCCAAAAATAAAAGGAGAATCTATCCGGTCACAGATATATATGTTTTCCGTTGTACGTATAGACAGTTTCACTCTTCTCCATATCTTCAAGCAGCTTCCCAAAGCGTATACCGCCAGGATAACAACGCCACCCAACCAAATGATTGAAAAAATATGGAGAGGATCCGTGTTTTTCTTTTCTACTGTTACCACTTCATGATCATAGCTTTCCGCATATCCCTTTACATAACGATCAGAACCCGTCGTTTTCGATAGAACATTTGGCATTCCTACATAGTTATCCATGCTCACAACTTCTGCATCCGGAGCCAGACTAAATTTGCTTTCAATAGAAAACGGACATACAAGCCTTATTGCTACCAACGCCCATAAGAGGCATTTGATCGACTTTGGAGATTTATTAAGTATAAAGCGAAGCAACAAAACTACAGTTATAAGAATTGATGCCTGAATACTTAAATTAAGCAATTTTATAAATATACCTTCCATACCTACTCCTCCTCAATGGAATCTATCATCTGCCTGATTTCATCTATTTCAGCTTTGCTTAGTTTTTTACGTGTAGTAAAAGCTGCTAAAAAGGCTGGCAAGGAACCCTCAAATGTGTCTTCCACAAATTTCTCACTTTGAGCGGCACCAAACTCAGCTTTTGTCATAAGTGATGATACGATTCCATTTTCATTCTTAAAGATTCCACGTTCACATAGACGCTTAAGCATTGTATACGTAGTTGATTTTTTCCACTCCAACTCTTTTTCACATATCTTAACAAGTTCGCCGGATGGAATGGGTTCATGGTTCCATATAATATCGGCAAACTGTGATTCAACATTTCCAAGCTTCAATTCTACCATAGCGACCTCCTTTGGTCTAACAGTATTAGACCCCTTATTGATATAAGTCTAATATCGTTAGACCATATTGTCAAGTATAATTTCATCATTGTCTTATTTATAATCAAATTTTTCAAATCATATTTTTTAAAAACAGTTTACTCTATTCCTTTTTCTCCAATGATATGCTTCTCCATAATCTGCTCCTATCTGCCACCTCTGTCTGTTCTATAATAGTGGCTCTGTCTGTTGTTCTCTCGTTCCTTCACTTCCTGTTGCTTCCGCTGCAACTTCGCCTTTAAGCTATCCGACTCTGCCTTGTTTCCGGTCTGCTGTTTCCACCTTGCAACTGCCGACTGATAATCATTGTACTCTGCTTTAGAAGCTCTATATTCAGCCAAGAAGTCCGACTATTCTACCTATTCCTCAATGGATAAAATGCTCCGTGCATGGCTCACCGAAGCTAAGAAGCTGGAGACTGGCGAAAGCACCAAAGAAGAATATGATGACTGGCGTTACAAATATCCTGAACTGGATACACACCAAATCTGGGCTAAGGTTCCTTCACAAGAACTTTTTGATATGTTAGAGAAAGAACTCAAGAATACTAAAAAAGGAGAACAGACATGAAAATTAATATTCCTAACACAGTTCCATCAAAACCATTACCACAAGCATCTTCATCTGATGATAACAACGCCCCTTGGGAACATGACACAACCCGTCAGGAACGGGATCATGTAATAATTGATGAAAAGTAAGCGCCAAATAATCCCGCGGCTAGCCAACAACCGCCTCTAACTTCATAATCG
>OGKF01000858.1_pt1 | contig 15309 bp, 10 predicted proteins | sample 1572391 | NCBI WGS metagenome assembly OGKF01 (sample SAMEA2582095, study PRJEB24529) | metagenome | biome: Human gut stool | place: China | collected 2011
GCCAAGTGCGTGCGGCAGCTGCTGCCCCATGCAGAGCTTCTGCCCGACCCTCTTCCGCCGGAAATGCTGACAAAATACCGTCTGCTCTCCAAGGCAGATGCCGTGCGGGCCATCCACTGCCCCGCCACCGAAGAGCAGGCCTATGCAGCCCGGCGGCGGCTGATCTATGAAGAACTTCTGGTTCTGCAGCTGGGCATTGGCCGGATGAAAAACCGGGGTGCCGCTGCCACCGGTGCGCCCATGCAGCTTGCCGACCCGTCCCTGTTCTGGGCCAGCCTGCCCTTTTCCCCCACCGGAGCCCAGCGCCGGGCCGTGAGCGAGATTCTGGCCGACATGGCGGGCGAGACTTCCATGAACCGCCTTTTGCAGGGCGATGTGGGCAGCGGCAAAACGCTGGTGGCGGCTGCCGCCATCTGGGCCTGCATCCGGGCGGGGTATCAGGCCGCGCTGCTGGCCCCGACAGAAATTCTGGCCGCCCAGCACGCCGAAGGCCTGAACCGGATGCTTGCCCCCTTCGGGATGCGGGTGGCCCTGCTGACCGGCGGCATGAAGGCCGCTGCACGCCGCACCACCCTTGCCGCCATCCGGAACGACGAAGCCGACCTTGTGGTGGGCACCCACGCCATCCTCAGCGAAGGCGTAGAGTTCGCCCGGCTTGGTCTTGCCGTGATCGACGAGCAGCACCGCTTTGGGGTACGGCAGCGCGGAATGCTGGCCGAAAAGGCCGCGAATCCGCACCTGCTGGTGATGAGCGCAACACCCATTCCCCGCACGCTGGGCCTGCTCATCTACGGCGATTTGGACATCTCCATTCTGGACGAGCTGCCGCCGGGCCGCACACCGGTCAAGACCCGCTGCATCACCGGCAAAAAGCGGCGCGACCTCTACCATTTTCTCGATCAGGAGATCGGGCGCGGGCGGCAGGTGTATCTGGTCTGCCCGGCCATTGAGGATGTGCCGGACGGCGGACTGAACGCCGTCAAGAGCTACTACGAGGACATTGCCAAAGCCCTGCTGCCGGAGCGCCGGGTAGGCCTGATGCACGGCAAGCTCAAACCCAAGGAGAAAGCTGCCGTGATGGAGGACTTCAAAGCCGGACGGCTGGACGCACTGGTGTCCACCACCGTCATTGAGGTGGGTGTGGATGTGCCCAATGCCAGCGTAATGGTGATCGAAAACGCAGAGCGCTACGGTCTGAGCGCCCTGCACCAGCTGCGCGGCCGCGTGGGACGCGGTGCAGCGGAGAGCTGGTGCTTTCTTGTCAGCGACAACCAAAGCGAAAACGTACAAAAGCGGCTGAAATTTTTGTGCAGCACCACGGACGGCTTTGCGGTGGCGCAGTACGATCTGGAGACCCGCGGCCCCGGCGACTTTTTCGGCAGCCGCCAGCACGGCCTGCCCACCCTGCAGATCGCCGACCTGATGAACGACACCCGCACCCTGCACGCTGCGCAGGCGGAAGCCGTTGCCATGCTGGCCGACGACCCGCTGCTGGAAGCGCCGGAGCACGCACTGCTGGAACAGCAGGTGCAGCAGATGTTCGAGAAAGCCGGAGCCATGAACTGATCCGGAGGTTTTTGCGCACAAGCAGCAGCAAATGCAAAAGCCGCTGCACGGCTGGTGCAGCGGCCCCTGTTATCGAACGGAACGCTTTGCGTGCCGTTCGCCCATGCTTATCACATCGCAGAACACGCAGCGGCTTTTGGTGGAAAGCTGGGTATCCTTATGGTAGCAGCCAAAAAACCACTTGTCGTAGGTCAGCTTCAACAAAATTTTATCCAGAAAGCTGTGCAGCTGGTTGGTCTCGCCGCTGGCAAGGGCGGTAAAATCCAAAAATCTGCTTGGCGCATCGTGGGTCAGCACATAATCCACTTTGTAATCGCACGCTGCAAGGTTCTCCTCACAAAAGGCGTATTCCTCCTCCGAAGGCATTTCTTCCCTCCACCAGTTCACGCCGGGTTCCCGATCCTCCACATCCTGGCTTTCCGCACCGCCAAAGCACAGGTATTTTTTGTTCTCCAATTCCAGCACGCTGCCGCGGCACACATGGTACACATTGCCGCCCAGTGCCTGCACCTTGCCGCCAAAGCGTTCCTCGGTGGGATACTGCTTTAAAAGGTCGTAGTTTTCGTGGCTGCCGTCCAGAAACAGCAGGGTATACGGGCGCTTGCGCAGCCAATCCAGCTTTTTCTGTTCCTCCTTGCTGCCGTCCCACACAAAGCCAAAGTCGCCCAGTACCACCACGGTATCCCGTTTGCCCAGCCAGCGCAGCTTGCCGTGCTTGAAGCGGTCGATGTCGCCGTGGGTGTCCCCTGTCAGATATACCATTCCTGTCCTCCCTGACCGGATGTGAAATCGGCACAATAAGCCTTGTCACACCCCGCCAAACCTGTTATTATAAAGAATACAGCCTTCCGCTGTGATCTCGTTCTTATCCGGCGCACTGCACCTGTGCCGTGCTGCCTGTTGTTTTATATTATCGCTTTTTAAAGGAATTGTCCACATGAAACGTATTTTTGCGCTGGTTTTGTCGTTCGCTGTCCTGTTCAGCTGCCTTGTGCTGCCCGCCGGGGCTATGTTCGACCCCACCCCGGTCTATCAGGTGCAGGCACAGAGTGCCTATATCGTCAACACCGATACCAATATCATCGTCTATGATAAGGACAGCACAAAGCAGGTATCCGCCGGTGGTCTGACAAAGTACATGACCATTGCCCTGCTGCTGACCAACTATGCCGACCATCTGGACGACACCTTCCAGATGCCCTTTGCCATCTCGGATTACGTTTATAACACCAACAACGCCGATATGCGCTCCAACGAGACCTTTACCTACCGCGAAGCCATGTACGCCATGCTGACCCGCAACGCCAACGAAGCCGCCATGGGCCTTGCTTATGCCCTTTCCGGCGGCGACCTAGCGGGCTGGGTGAGCCAGATGAACACCCTGTCCCAGCGCATCGGCACCACCGGCAGCACCTGGACGGATGCCTGCGGCATCGACAGCGGCAACGTGACCTGTGCCGTGGATATGTACCTGATCCTGCGTTATCTGATGAGCTTTGATGCCTTTGTGGAGGTTTCCGGTGCGCCCAGCTTTACCATGCCCGCCAAAGAAAAACACCGTTCTTCGTCTGTTCTGGTCAGCCAGAACGCCGCGCTGAGCAAATCCAGCGGCGGCAAATACTACCGCAGCGCCATGCAGGGCGGCATGTGCGATGTGACCGCATTCAAAAGCGACAGTGGCAATCAGAGCTATGTTTCATGGGCCAATAAGGATGGTGCCACCTATATTTTCTGCGTGATGCAAAGCCCGGACACCTGCGACGATTTCGGCTACGCCAACCGTCGCCCGGCCCTGTGCGAGACCGTGAAGCTGATGGACTGGGTGTTCGACAGCTTTTCCATTCAGGCCGCGCTGGACACCGACCTTACGCTGGCCGAGATCCCGGTGAAGTATTCCTCCGATACCAGCTCCCTGCAGCTGTATCCCGCCGACAGCATGATGACCCTGCTGCCTTCCACCGGCGACGGCAGCGTGACCCAGAAATATTTCCACCTGCCGGATTCCGTGTGTGCCCCTGTCCAGCAGGGCGATGTGGTGGGTACCGTGGAGCTGAAGCTTGCCGGTGAGACCATTGGCGTGGTGGACCTGATCGCCGGGCAGGATGTCAGCCTGAACCCGCTGCTGTTCACTGTGGCGCGTTTTCAGGAATTCTTAGGCAGTCTGTACCTCAAAGTTGTAATAACATTGAGTATTATTTCCATCATCATCTACTTTGCGTGGGTCCTTTTGAACAACTGGAACTGCCGCAAGCCCACCAGAAAGATCCGCCGCCGCTGAGCTTTGCACCGTTCAGCCGCATTTTGTGGAAAAGTGATGCAAAAAGCCCCGTCAGCCTTTTCAGGATGACGGGGCTTTTGGTTGCGCCAGCGTGAGTCGAACACGCGGTGGGGGAGTCAAAGTCCCCTGCCTTACCGCTTGGCGATGGCGCATCGTGCAAGATATTATACCATATTCTTTGTTTTTCCACAAGGGGAAGGTTCCACTTTTCCGCTTTTGCGGCGGCTCTGTGCCGCCTTTTGCAGCCTGCAATTTGTGAAAAGCCAATTTTTTTCATCATAACAACAAAACGCGCCCATTTTGTTGCACTTTTGTTACACTGCATGTGGTAAATATAGGATTGAATAAACCTCCTCTTCCCGGCTTTTTCGTCTACTGCCTCATGGCGGGGACATCGAGGTCTGTTCTGGTGTTTCCGTTCCCGGCAGGCACCACATCCCAATTCGTCAGGAAAGTGAGGAGTCATATGAAAAAGATCTTGAAAATGCTGGTCCTCGGTCTGCTCAGCGCTGCACTGCTCTGCTGTGCACTGCCCTCTGCCTTTGCCGCAGAAGACAAGGATTCGCAGTTCTACACCATTGGTCTGGATGCCATGGGCGGCAGCAGCTCCGCTGTGGCAGTCACCACCAATCTGAGCGGCAAACTCAGTGCCCTGCCCGCGCAGCCTACGCTGGAAGGCTACACCTTTGACGGCTGGTATACCGAGCCGGTGGGCGGCACAAAAATCAGCACCTCTACGGTGTTTACCGGTGATACCACTGTGTACGCACACTGGACCGTGAAAAATGCCACCACTTCCACCAGCACATCCACGCCCGCTCAGCCGGAACAGACCGCGCAGGAATACGATGACGGCCCGGTTCTGAGCGTTCTGGCGGTAGCCGGTGCTCTGATCACCACGCTGGCTGTGGCTGCCTTTATTTAAGTCTTTCCACACACTGTATCAATTTTATCAATAGAAAGGAAAATCTCCATGTCTACTATGAAACTGCCCGCAAACTATGCCTCCATCAGCGAAGAGGAAATGGTCTATCTGGACGGTGGTGCCAGCGACGCTTACAGCAGCTTCCTGAATGTCGGTAAGGTGTTCAACGCCATTGCCCGCATCTTCTCCGGTGCAAGCTCCATCATCAACAATGTCAACGTGATCTACCAGTCCTTCCTGACTCTGGGCGATCTGCTGAAGAGCTTCTGATCCGGCTTCTATTTTCATCTGTTTTTCAAGAACTGTCTCCGTTGTGGGGACAGTTCTTTTTGTTTTTAGCGCATTTTCAGTCCGGCGTAATCGTTTACATCAAAAGAAACAATTTTTTTATTCTTTGGCAAAAAAATGCACGGAAAAGGCATTTTTGTTACGTTTCTGTTGCGCATGCTGTGCTAACATATAAGGTGGACGGTCATTCATCAAACTGGCACCGTCACGCCGAAAACTGATATATCAAATGTGGTTTTGTGGTGCGAAAATTTTCGTATTTGTCAAAAGTTTTCGTTCGCCTAATCCGACCACTTTTTGCGGGAGAAATCGATCATTATGCCAGACCGTGAACTGCGGCACATGCGCCGCACCGAATTAGTCGAGATCATTCTGGCGCTCAAGCAGAGCGAGGACCAGCTCCGGGCAGAAAACGCTGCCCTGTCTGCCCAGCTGCAGGAACGGCAGATCCATATTGAAAACGCAGGTTCCATTGCGCAGGCTGCACTGGAGCTGAACAAGGTGTTTGAAGCGGCGCAGGCTGCGGCTGATGAATACGTTGCATCGGTGCTCGCAGCAAACAAAAACACCGATGCCGCTGCCAGCGCTCTGCGCGCTCAGGCGGAAGCCGAAGCCCAGCAGATCCTTGCACAGGCACAGACCGAGGCTGCGAACCTGAAGGCCCGTACCCAGCAGCAGTGCGACGCGGAAACGGAAGTCGCCGCACGCAAGCGCGCCCAGACCGAAGCGGACTGCAAGGCAATGCTTGCCCGGACGCAGCAGGAGATCCAGCAGCGCCGGGCCGCTTTTGACCGCCGGGCCAGCGAACTGCTGGACGGCTATCACAGCACGGAATTCCTGCCGGAGGAGCGTGCCAAATGAAAGAGCAAAAGATCAGGTTCACGCCCATTCCATCCACAGCAGAGGTGGAAGCAGAGCGCGAACGTCTGGCCTACCGCAGCCGTTATATGCGGGTGCTGCGCAGCACTGTCTACACGCTGCTGGTGGTCGCGGCCGTTGCCGTGCTGCTGGCCACCCTGTTTCTGCCGGTGCTGCAGGTCTCCGGCGACAGCATGAACCCCACTCTGCAGGACCGGGACATCATTCTGCTGGTCAAGGGCAGCGACATGAAGACCGGCGACCTTTGCGGATTTTACTGGCAGAACAAGCTTCTGCTCAAGCGCATCATCGGCCTGCCCGGTGATGTGATCGAACTGGACGAGGACGGTGTGGTCACTGTGAACGGCCAGACGCTGGATGAGCCCTATGTAGATGAACTGGCTCTGGGCGAATGCGACATCAAATTTCCCTATCAGGTGCCGGAAAACCGGTATTTCGTACTGGGTGACCATCGGGCCACCTCCATTGACAGCCGCAGCAGTGTGATCGGCTGTGTGGAAAAAAGTCAGATCGTAGGCAAGGTTTTTTTGCGGGTATGGCCCTTGTCCAACTTCTCGTTGATCCACTAAGGAGGTTTAGGAATCATGCGGGATATTGTGAAAGAATATCAGAAAAAGTTCCGTCGGAACCACCAGCGCGCCAGACGCTATACTGCGCTGCTGTTGGCACTGGCGCTTACCACCGGCCTGTTCGTGAACTGGCAGCTGCACGGCGTGGGCATTGCCAAAACGGCCGAATATCTGTGCGGCGAGTTGGAGCACGAGCACACCGCTGCCTGCTATGAGAAGCAGCTGGTGTGCGGCTATGAGGAAGGCGAACCGGAGGACTGGAACGCCACCATGACGGACGACGGCATGTCTTTTGATGATACATTCGACATGGATGCGGATGATCCCGGCATTGCAGCCTATTCCGCAGAGCCGGAGTACATCTTTGTGCCCCATGAGCACACCGACGACTGCTACCAGGAAGTGCAGGAGCTGACCTGCCGGGAAGAAGAGCACGAGCACACCGACGACTGCTTTGACCCTGAGGACGGCAGCCTGATCTGTGAGCTGTTCGAGCACACCCACGACGACAGCTGCTACACCACCACCTATGAGCTGGTGTGCGGTCTGGAAGAGGGCGAGCTTGTAGAAGAAGTGAACCCCGATTATGACCCGGTGGCCCTGTTTGAGGAGCCGGTGGCCGCAAAGCCAGTGGTGGTCGATCCTGTGATCGAGACCCCGGTGCACCACCACACCGATGCCTGCTACGAGGAAGTGCTGGTCTGCGGCCTGCCGGAGCATCACCACACGGTGAACTGCCTGTCCGACCCGCTGGACGGCACGCAGGACGAGGACGAATGGCTGGCACAGACCGGCACCACGCTGAGCGGCAACTGGGCCGACGACCTGCTGACCGTAGCCGAGAGCCAGCTGGGCTATGAGCAGAGCGAGCGCAACTTCCAGCTGGACGATGCCGACGGCGAGACCGTGCGCCACTACACCCGCTACGGCAACGACTACGGCAACGACTACGGCCCATGGGACGTGATGTTCCTTTCCTACTGCCTGAAATATGCCGATATCCCCCAGAGCGCTATCCCGCAGGTTTCCAGCGTGCTGTCTTTGCACAGCCAGCTGCGCAGCGCGCTGTACAACGAAGAGACCGGCAGCGGCTATGCCATGGATTTTGACGGTGATCTGCCGTCTGATGCCGCAATGCCCGGTGATATCGTCATTTACAATAGCACCGTGACCAAGGCTGTGGCCGCGGAAAGCCAGCCGTTGCAGGTGCAGGATGATTCCGCCGATGCCGACATTGCCCTGCTCTCCATGGATGCTGCGGCCACCACCGACACCGCGCCCCACATTGAGGAATACACCGTGGATGCCAGCACCGTTGGCATCGTGAGCGATGTGGACGAAGATTCCGGCACCCTGACCGTGATCTCCGGCGATGTGGATGGCAAGGTGGCTAAAGTCACGCTGAATGCTTCGCAGGTGACAACGCTGGTGTCTGTGGCAAATGCGCAGCAGGCAGATTATGGCGTTGCTACGCCGGATTTCAAAGTCGAAGATGACGCAGGTGCCATTACCACTATCAAAGGTCTGGATGCACTGGATCACCTCACTGCTCTGAAGGTGCAGCGCAAGAATGGCACTGAATACGAGGATACCAACGTCACCACCATTTCGGAGCTTCTGCACAGCAGCCTGACCGTCACAGATATCCCGGCCAAAGCGATCCAGGAAAACGACTACTGTGTCCATGTTAAGCTGCCCAAGAGCTTTGATGTGCTGGAGGACGAGCTTATCTCCGGCAAACTGGAAGATACCGGCAATTATGACACCTGCGGCAGCTACCAGCTGCTCAAGGGGAATGACGGCTGCTGGTACGCCGTGCTGCGGTACGACCAAGACTATATCAAGCAGAAAGAGGAGGCAGCCGCAGGCGCGGATCCTTCCGATGCCAAGGTCACCAGCAACGTTGCCTTCAATTTCCAGTGGAACCAGAGCGAGGTCACCAGCAGCGGCTTTAATCAGATCGAGGTCAACAAAGATTACGCCCTTGATATCACCATCAACCCGGATGAAACCCCCGATGAGGATCAAAAAGACGATAAGAACTATGACCTTAACCAGAGCGTGAAGGACCCGCGCTACAATGGCAGCGATGCCCACCTGGATTACACTGTTACGCTTGTGGTCAGGACCGAACAGGCCGGCCCGCTGACGCTTGCGGACAGCATGACCCTGCCCACCGGCGTAACCGCCGAATATGTTGAAGACTCGCTCCAGCTCAGCATGGAAAAAGACGATACAACGCTCCGCATCACTTGGGAAGATGATAATGGTGAGCGCAAGATCACCTTGGGTTCTGCCGGTTCCCCCATTGCCGCAGGCACCTATTATATCCGCTACACCGTCAAGCTGAACAAAACGGCTGTTGACGGTGAAGTAATCAATAACATCAAGATTCTGGATACGCCCATCAGCGATGATGCCGAAGAGTCGGTAAAAACCGACAGCCTTGTGTTCACCAGTCAGGCCGATCCGTCCGACTACGAACTTCCCTCTACCGGCGGGGCCGGTACCAAACTGTATACAGCAGGCGGCGGCGCACTGATGCTTGCCGCTCTGGTGTGCGGGGTTTGCAAAAAGCGCAGACGCGAAAGGAGGGCACGTTAAAAAACCTGCATCCTTCCTGACACGGCGGCAAAATTGATTCTGCGCCGGAAGCAGACCCTGAAAATAGGAATCAGAAAAACTTGAAAGGAGACTTTCGCAAATCATGATGAAGAAAGTAATCAAAAAGCTGCTGGCCGCACTGCTGGCAGTTGCCATGGTGTGCGCCATGGCGATCCCGGCGTTTGCAGGCACTGAGGGGGACATCACCAAATGGCACTCTTTCAGCGCTTTCCAGATCTTCAAGGGTGATGTTAAGGGTAATAATATTAAAGACTTTAAGATTTCCAACGTTACGTGGGGCAGCAACATCGCTGATAATCCTGCCGCTTTTCTGGACCAATTGAAAGCAGATTCTACCCTTGGCACTCAGTTTCAGTTTATCGACGCTACCGACGCTAACACTGCTCAGAAGGTTCTTGAGGTTATCAGCAAATGGGACGATTCCGATGCTTACAGCATCGCTTTCGCGCGTTTTGTATGCCACTATCTCTACCCGGATGCCAATGCAACCCCGGAACCCGCCGTTAAAGGTGGTGGTGGTAGCGATTTCCTCCATTTTGACGAGGCAGGTTATTATCTGGTCGTTGATACTACCCCATTTAATCCTGGCGATTTCGATCATGCCTACAATTCCTTCCTGCTGATGGTTACCCGAGCAAACTGGAACGTTTCAATTACGCCTAAGGCCGAAAAGCCCACTGTTGAGAAGGAGGTTTTCGACAATTTCGACAATCAGGATGGCACCAGCACAGGAGGTTTTGGTTCCAGCGCTGACCATGCGATCAATGAAAAGTTCCAGTTCAAGCTGACCGCTACCTTGCCCGCAAGCACCGACCATGCTTACGATTACTATGATACGTACGCTGTTTGCTTCAAAGATACTCTGTCCGAAGGCATTACTTATGACGGACCCGATAGTGTAGTCATTAAATCCAATAACAACACCTATGATACCACCATCGATCCTTCGAAGTATACCATTACTGAAAGTCAAAACTCTTTTGTGGTAAAAATTCCTGATGTCAAGACCTGTGCCGAAGGGCTTGATTTGAATGACGGCGCTACTATTACGGTCACCTATACTGCACACCTGAACGACAAAGCCTATGTCAATACTGGAAGTGGCTCTACCGAAAACAAAAACAGCGTACAGCTCCAGTACTCTAATAACCCCAGACCCGGCGAATACTGGGGCACCACTCCTAAAAGCGAAGTCTGTGTGTACACCTACCAGCTGAACAACACCAAGCTTGCAGAGAACGAACACGGTGCTCCGCTGCCGGGCGCCGGCTTCCGTCTGTACAGCGATAAAGATTGTACTCAGGAAGTGAAGCTCTACCAAAAAGACAACTTCTACTTCCCCATCAAAGACGCAACCGATAAAGACGCTGTTGAGATGATGATCTCTGGCCAAGATGGTCAGTTCAATGTTAGAGGTCTGGACGCTGGCACCTACTACCTGAAGGAGACCAAAACTCCTGACGATTACAGTCCCTGTCCCGATAAAGAAATCGTCATTTCTGCAACGCACGACGTAAACCATGTTTCTCTGTCCGGTAACCTGTCCACCACCATCATCAACAAAAAAGCCGGCGGCATTACCCTGCCCTCCACCGGCGGCATCGGCACTACCCTGTTCTATGTGGTCGGCGGCGGCCTGATGGTTGCGGCCATCGTTCTGCTGGTCACCAAGAAGCGCATGGAGAACAAGTAAGCTCCATTTCCCCCAAGAACCCGGAGCAAAGGGGTCGCAAGGCCCCCGCTCCTATCCTTATAACATTAGGGAGTAGCCCATGAAAAAGAACAAAAGCACCATCATCCTGATCCTCGTCTTTTTCGTGGGTCTATCCGTGATGTTATACCCCACCCTCAGCGATTACGTCAACCAGCTGCATCAGTCTCGTGCTGTGGCCACCTATGCCGAGGATGTGGACAATCTGACCGATGCCGACTACAGCGCCTATTTCGAGGCGGCAGATGCGTTCAATGCGCAGATCGCCGCCGACCCGGACGCGCTGTTCCATGCCGACCGGTTCACCAGCTACAACGCCACGCTGGATGTGACCGGCACCGGCATTATGGGTTACATCACCATTGAAAAGATCGGTGTGGAGCTGCCCATCTACCACGGCACCAGCGATGGCGTGCTGCAGATCGCCGCAGGCCACTTGGAGGGCACCAGCCTGCCGGTGGGCGGCGGCAGCACCCACGCGGTCATTTCGGCTCACCGCGGCCTGCCCAGCGCCAAGCTGTTCACCAATCTGGACCAGCTGGAAGTGGGCGACACCTTCACCATCACGGTGCTGGACCGGGTGCTGACCTATGAGGTGGACCAGATCTCCATTGTACTGCCCACCGAGACCGATAACCTCAAGGTGGTGGACGGCAAGGACTACGTCACCCTGATGACCTGCACCCCCTACGGCATCAACTCCCACCGCCTGCTGGTGCGGGGACGGCGCATCGAAACGCCGGACAAGCTCAAGCACATCCGTGTAACAGCCGATGCCATCAAGATCGAACCGATCATCACAGCTCCCATCATGGCACTGCCCCTGCTGCTGGTGCTGCTGCTCTGGCTGCTGTTCTCCAACCGCAAACGCAAATCTACAAGAGGTGAAAAATATGAAACGCACTGATCTCAAAAAGCACGCTGCGGCCCTGCTTTTGGTGCTGTGCCTTCTGGTAACAAGTGCGCTGCCTGCCCTTGCCACCAGCGCAAACATCAAGCTGGTGGACAGCAGCGGCAATCCCACTACCGGCACCATCCACGTTACGCTGTACGACAGCGCCAACGATAAGGCGCTGAGCGGCGGCAAGCTCACTTTGTACCGTGTGGCCGAGGTAAAGCGCCAAAACGGCAACCTGAGCTACGAATACTGCGGCGATTTCTACGGCTGCGGCATTGCGCTGGGTGATTTGACCGACAGCACCCTTGCGGCCCAGCTGCAGGAGTATCTGCCCCAAAGCGCCGAGGGCACCACAAAGACCATTGATGCGGACGGCAACGTGACCTTCCGTGGTCTGGAGCTGGGCCTGTATCTGATCGTGCAGACCGAGGCTTCCAAGGGCTATGAGCCGATCAATCCGTTCCTTGTCTCTCTGCCCATGGCGGAGGATGGCAAGTGGAATTATGCGGTGGATGCCAGCCCCAAGGTGGGTGCTTACACCCCCACCAAGCCGGACACGCCGCCTACGCCCCCTACCCCGCCTACGCCGCCGGATACGCCCGATCATCCTGATATGCCTACCCCGCCGGACAACCCGGATAACCCGGTCTCTCCCGGTAAACCGGACAATCCCGTGGCTCCGGGCCACCCGGATCATCCGGTAGCACCCGGTAATCCAGACAGCCCCGTGGCTCCGGGCCACCCGGATAACCCGGTAATGAGCGGTCTGCCGCAGACCGGTCAGCTGAACTGGCCCGTGCCGGTGCTGGCTGTCAGCGGTGTGGTGCTGTTTGCATTCGGCTGGGCGCTGGATCGCAAATATCGCACAGTATAATTTTATTCTGATACAACAAAGAGGACCCGATGCATCTGCATCGGGTCCTCTTTTTCGGTTTCTTTTATGCAGTCAGGGTTTACTGCTGCTGTGCCTGCTGCTCGGCGCGCTTGGCTTCCAGCGCCAGAATGGCATCGCGGCGGCTCAGGTTGATACGGCCCTGCTGGTCGATGTCGGTCACCTTGACCACGATGGCATCGCCCACAGCCACCACATCCTCCACGCGCTCCACACGCTTGGTGTCCAGCTTGGAGATGTGAACCAGACCTTCCTTGCCCGGTGCGATCTCAACGAAGGCACCAAAGTTCATCAAGCGGGTCACTTTGCCCTTGTAGATGGCACCGATCTCGGGGTCCTCCACAATGGTCTTGATGGTAAAGATGGCGCGCTTTGCGTCCTCCTGATCCACAGCAGAGACGAACACATGGCCGTCCTCCTGCACGTCGATCTTGCAGTTGCAGGTAGCGCAGATGTCCTGAATGACCTTGCCGCCCTTACCGATCACGTCCTTGATCTTATCGGTGGGGATCATCATGCTGAACATCTTGGGTGCGTAGCGGCTCAGCTCGTGGCGGGGCTCTGCGATCACCGGCTTGATGATCTCGTCCAGAATATACAGGCGGCCCTTGCGGCACTTCTCGAAAGCCTCGGCAATGATGTCGTAGGTCAGGCCATCGATCTTGATGTCCATCTGGATGGCAGTGATGCCCTTGCGGGTGCCGCCCACCTTGAAGTCCATATCGCCGTGGAAGTCCTCCACGCCCTGAATGTCCAGCATGGTCATCCAGCGGTCGCCCTCGGTGATCAGGCCGCAGGAAATGCCGGCAACGGGTGCCTTGATGGGCACGCCTGCATCCATCAGGGCCAGCGTAGAGCCGCAGATGGATGCCTGAGAGGTGGAACCGTTGGAGGAGAGCACCTCAGACACGCAGCGGATGGTGTAGGGGAACTCTTCCAGAGAGGGCAGCACGGGCACCAGAGCACGCTCTGCCAGTGCGCCATGGCCGATCTCGCGGCGGCCGGGGCTGCGCGGTGCGCGGGCCTCGCCCACAGAGTACGGCGGGAAGTTGTAGTGATGGATATAGCGCTTGGTCTGCTCGTCGGTCAGGTCGTCCATGAGCTGGTTGTCCTTGGTGCCGCCCAGAGTGCAGGTGGTGAGCACCTGCGTCTGGCCGCGGGTGAACATGCCGGAGCCGTGCACGCGGGGCAGGATGCCCACTTCGGCAGCCAGCGGGCGGATCTCGTTAATGCCGCGGCCGTCCACGCGCTTGCCCTCGTCCAGCAGCCAGCGGCGCACCACGAACTTCTGCATCTTGTAGCTGACCAGATCAAGGTCTGCAGCGGTCAGGTCGGGGTACTCCTCGGCGATCTTGTCCATGATGGGCAGCAGAGCGGCATCGCGCACATTCTTGTCGTCGGTGTCCATAGCGGCCTTGAAGTCGTCCAGATACTTGTTCTGGATGGCGTGGAACACGTCCATATCCAGACCCACCACCTGAAAATCGATCTTCGGCTTACCGCGCTCAGCCACGATGCGGTTGATGAACTCAATGGTCTTTTTGATCTCCACGTGAGCGGCCTTGATGGCGTTCAGCATGGTGTCCTCGTCCACCTCGTTGGCACCGGCCTCGATCATCACGATCTTATCCATGGTGGCGGCAACGGTCAGGGCAAGGTCGCTCACCTTGCGCTGTTCCTGCGTGGGGTTCAGCACGATCTCGCCGTCCACCAGACCCACCTGCACGCCGCCGATGGGGCCGTTCCACGGGATGTCGGACACGGCAGTGACCAGAGAAGCACCGATCATACCGGCGATCTCAGGGCTGCAGTCGGGGTCCAGACTCATGACGGTCATGGTGATGCACACGTCGTTGCGCATTTCCTTGGGAAACAGCGGGCGCATGGGGCGGTCCACCACGCGGCTGGTCAGGATGGCGCGCTCACCGGGGCGGCCCTCACGGCGCATAAAGCTGCCGGGGATGCGGCCTGCGGCGTAGAGCTTTTCCTCATACTCCACGTTCAGGGGGAAGAAATCCACGCCCTCACGGGGCTTGGGGCTCATGACCACATTGCACATCACGCAGGTCTCACCGTAGCGGATCAGCGCACTGGCGTTGGACAGACCGCACATTTTGCCCATTTCTACCTTGAACGGGCGGCCTGCCAGCATGGTCTCGTAGACCTTGTAGTTCTCAAAGGTCTCTCTGCGGGAACCAAATTCAATTGCCATTGTTTTTGCCTCCTTGTTTTTTCGGATTTTTTCTATCCAAAAGGCGGTGGCACGCGCATCATAGCAATAAATCCAGCGTCCGTGCCGTTCACATCCGGTTTTGTTTGAGATATTTCCCCCACCGGGGGAATATCTCTGCCGTTGATGTGAGCCGCCCGCGCCATGAAAAAGCATTCGGGGCACAGGCGTTCGATTTACTGCTGCAATACGCAGCCGCTGCCATTTGTATACAAAAGCAAAAGGCAGGCACCTTTGCGGTACCTGCCCTCTGTTTAAATTACTTACGCAGACCCAGAGTTGCGATCAGAGCACGGTAACGCTCGATGTCCTTCTTCTGGAGATAAGCCAGCAGATTGCGGCGGCGGCCAACCATCTTCATCAGGCCGCGGCGGCTGTGGTGATCGTTCGGGTTCTTCTTCAGGTGCTCGTTCAGCTCGTTGATGTGAGCGGTCAGCAGAGCGACCTG
>OGKF01000865.1_pt1 | contig 15236 bp, 11 predicted proteins | sample 1572391 | NCBI WGS metagenome assembly OGKF01 (sample SAMEA2582095, study PRJEB24529) | metagenome | biome: Human gut stool | place: China | collected 2011
AGCTACGACGAATGCGACGCAAAGACTCAGGACGACGCCACAGCAGCGCCCGACCGCAGCGCAAGCAGCATACTCTCTGCCCTGCATCTGCCGCCCGCAGCCAACGGAGCCTACGCCTATCTGCCCGCCACGGCGGCAGAGGCTGACACCATAAGGAGCATGATAGCAAAAGGCAGCGGCATAAAGGCTGAATGCATAAAAGGCACACAGGCCACCGAAACGGCCTTCAAGCTCGCCGCCCCGTCGTGCTCAATGATACATCTTGCCACCCACGGCTTCTGCTTTGCCGACACCGACAGGCCCGAGCCGCTGGCGTTCTGCCGCGACAGTCTGCGCGAAGACGACACGATGAGCCGCAGCGGACTGGTGTTTGCTGGTGCCAACCGCATGGTGCAGCCGGCATACAGTGCCTACGACGACGGCATACTGCTGGCACGCGAAGCCTCAGAGATGCGCCTCGACAGGGCAGCCCTCGTAGTGCTGTCGGCATGTCAGACGGGTCTCGGACCGATAACTTCCGAGGGTGTGTTCGGCTTTCAGCGCGGACTGAAGAAGGCAGGAGCCGGCGCGATAGTGGCAAGTCTGTGGAATGTTGACGACAAGGCCACCAAGCTGCTCATGACCCGTTTTTATCATCATCTGCTCGGCGGCATGCCCATGTCGGAAGCCTTCGCCCAAGCCAAGACCGACCTGCGCTGCCATGAAGTGAAGATAGAAGTGGAGACAGACGAGGACGACAAGTCGCACGGACAGATAAGGCACTTAGGCCGATGGGTGTGGCCGAAGAAGAAAATAATGAAGACCGTTCACCCCTACTCGAAGCCTCAATACTGGGCAGCGTTTATTTTAATTAAGAAGTAAGAAATAAGAAAGTATGTATTAAGACAAAATAAGAACGTCCCGTTGCTTGTTATTGCAATGGGACGTTCTTCTTTTATTTGTAAACATCTGACCACAAAACATTTGGATTTTTCACTCTTAACTTTTCACTTCCGTCAGGCGTTTTTCATTTTTAATTTTTCATTTTTAATTGCGCTTTTGCGCCTGCTTTTCATTTTTAACTTAAAAAGCGGTATTTTAAGCGGATCTGGAGATCCTTATAATAAATTCCGGCGGAGCGCAGATCCGCCGGCACAATAGCAAACGTAGTGCTTGAGAGAAGAACAAATAATGCATTCGGATTTAACTACCAAACCAACAAAACATTCGTCTTAACTCCTTAACTACATAACTCCTTGACTCCTAAAACAACAATGCATTCGTCTTAACTCCTTAACTACATAACTCCTTAACTCCTAAAACCAACAATGCATTCGTCTTAACTCCTTAACTACATAACTCCTTAACTCCTAAAACAACAATGCATTTGACTTTAACTACTTTAACTCCTCTAACTACTTTAACTCCTAAACCAACAATACATTCGGCATTAACTCCTTTAACTACTAAACCAAACAATATTTCCCCAATTCCGCCGTTCTATATCTTAAATGGATAAAGACGAAAATAAAGACAGCTACGGACATGTGCTGAAATATACTGGAATATTCGGCGGCGTGCAGGGACTCAACATCATCATCGGTCTTGTACGCAACAAGATTACGGCCCTGCTGCTCGGACCTGCCGGCATGGGACTGGCGTCGCTGCTCAACTCTTCGGTCAACTTTATCTCGCAGGCCACCAACCTCGGAATATCCTTCAGCGCGATAAAGCACATATCAGAACTCTACGATCAGGGCGACACGGAAGGCATGGAGCGCTTCATCAGGATTGTCAGGGCATGGAGCCTCGTGGCTGCACTGCTCGGCATGCTCGTGTGCATAGCCGCCGGACCGCTGCTCAACAGCCTCGCCTTCTCATGGGGCGACCACACGCTCCACTTCATGCTGCTATCGCCTGCCGTGGCGCTGATGGCCATAACGGGCGGCGAGACGGCCATACTGAAGGCCACACGACGGCTAAGGGCGCTCGCCGTGGTGCAGATATGGTCGGTCATAGCCTCGCTGCTGATATCCGTGCCCATATACTGGATGTTCAGATGGACCGGCATCGTGCCCGTGATAATACTCATGGCGCTTGCCACGATGATAATAACGGTGGTGTATTCTTACAGGGCTTATCCGCTGCGGCTCAGCGGAACCAAGGGCCTGCTGGGCGAAGGCATGGAGATGGTAAGGCTGGGCATAGCCTTCATCATGTCGGGCATAATGGCAAGCGGAGCCGAGATGCTGCTGCGCGCGCTGCTCAACGCCGAGGCCGACCTCGACATAGTGGGACTATATAACGCGGGATTCGTGCTTACGATAACCTACTCGGGCATGGTGTTCTCGGCGATGGAGACCGACTACTTTCCGCGCCTGTCGGCCGTCAACCACGACAACCAGGCCATGAAACTCACGGCCAACCGACAGATAGAGGTGTCGCTGCTCATCGTGGCACCCATGCTCACGCTGCTCATCGTGGCTCTGCCGCTGGTGGTGCCGATGCTCTACAGCCGCAAGTTTACGCCCGTGGTGCCCATGGCTCAGATAGCCGTCATGTCGATGTACCTCAGGGCCATAACGCTGCCCATAGCCTACATGACGCTCGCCAAGAGCCACTCTAAGGCCTTCTTCGTGCTCGAAACGCTGTCGGCAGCCATGCAGGTGGCAGCCGTGATGGGCGGATACCGCCTGATGGGACTGACGGGCACGGGCGCCGGACTGCTCGCATCGTATCTCTTCGAGCTGGCGCTGATATACACCTATGCCCACACACGCTACGCCTACCGCCCCTCGAAAGGCGTATGCACCTATGCCGCCATACATCTGCCGATAGGCATAGCTGCATATCTTTCAACACTTATCGGCAACACTCTGCTGAGCGCCTGCCTCGGCATAATGCTCATCCTGGCGAGCACTGCCGCCTCGCTGTTTATCCTGCACAAAAAGACATCGCTGTGGAACAGCCTGACAGAACGGCTGAAAAAACTGCGCAGGAGATAGGCACATCAGAAAAACACACTGAAAAGAATAAGCATAACGGCACTTTTCAACAAGATTTCAACATATCATAAAAGCGTGAGCCTAAGGCCGTTACAAAACTTATCAACAAAATAAACACCATTTATCAACAAGCCGAAAGCACATCTTTCAGCACACGAAAAGCCACATATCGCAATGCAAAAAGCCACCTGTTGCAAGGCAAAAGACGGCATATCACAACACGAAAAACGCATAAAGCAACGCCAAAACCGGGATAAAGCCACACCACAGACCGAAAACAACGCAGAAAACACCATGAAAACAGGCACAAACGCCACAGCAGACAAAGAACACCGGAACACTGTTGAAAACCCTGTTGATAACCATGTGGAAAACCGTTGGAAAAATATGTGGATATCAACACGCCACACGGGCACGACATTATACACGTGTATATCAACACCTTTATACAGACAAAATAAGCAAGTTTTCAACAGATAAATGGCGAAAAAAGATATAAACTTATTAAATTTGCAGTCTGACAGGAGAATTGTGGATAAGATGCCTTAACGCCTGACAGTCAGACAAAAGATATTAATGGCACATGTTGAAAACACATAACCACGGGTTGATAACGAAATAAGCAAACTTTCAGCCCTAAAGTTTTGAACAAATCAACGGCATATCATACAACTCATTCTCTTTTTTAAAAAAGGAAAACAAAGGATAAGAATAATTATGTGGGTGTGGAAACCTGAGGGTAACCTGAAAGCAGGACAAGCACACACGGCAAAAGAAACAAACACTATGGTTAAAGAAGAATGGACAGAGAAGGGCTACATAGACGAGCCTGCTGACAACGGCACCGACCTGGCCGCCGAGATAAGAAGAATGTGCAAGGAGAAAGACGCCATAATACTGGCCCACTACTACACCGACGGATCGGTGCAGAAGGTGGCCGACTTCATTGGCGACTCGCTGGCCCTGGCGCGCAAGGCTGCCAAGACCGACGCCAAGATTATCGTGATGTGCGGCGTTCACTTCATGGCAGAGACGTGCAAGATACTTTGCCCCGAAAAGCTGGTGATCTGTCCTGACCTAAACGCCGGATGCTCGCTGGCCGACTCATGCCGCGCCGAAGACCTCAGGAAGTTTAAGCAGGAGCCCCCGGGCTACACCGTGGTGAGCTATGTCAACACTACGGCTGCCGTGAAGGCGCTGACCGACGTGGTGGTTACGAGCGGCAACGCGAAGAAGATAGTAGACCAGCTGCCGAAGGACGAGAAGATTATCTTCGGACCCGACCACAACCTGGGCAGCTACATCAACGCCGTTACGGGCCGCGAGATGCTGCTCTGGAACGGCGGATGCCATGTGCATGAGCGCTTCTCGCCCCAGGCCATCGTTGAGATGAAGAAGGAGCATCCCGACGCTATCGTGCTGGTTCATCCCGAGTGCAAGGGTCCCGTAGTGAAGCTTGCCGACGTGGTAGGCTCAACGGCAGTGCTGCTCGACTATGCCGTGGCACATCCCGACAAGGAGTATATCGTGGCAACAGAGCCGGGCATACTGTTCGAGATGCAGCGCCAGTGCCCCGACACGGTGTTCCTGCCCGTGCCGCCCGAAGTGAGCGAAGGCTCCGCAGGCTGCTCTTGCAACGAGTGTGAATACATGAAGATGAACACCCTGCTCAAAGTTTACAACGCCCTGAAGCATGAATGGCCCAGCGTAGACGTTCCTGCCGACATAGCAGCCGAGGCAGTGAAGCCGATAAACCGCATGCTGGAGATGAGCTAGAGACTGTTCATAATTAAAAATTAAAAAGTAAAAATTAAAAGGCTGGGAAGAATGAAGGGATAATAAAAAGCGGAAAACTTTAGCCGGCTATTTCATGCAAGCCGCAGAGCCGTTAGTTTCCTGACATTCCGTTCTTTCCCGCCTTTTAATTTTTGCTCCTTAATTTTTTAATTTTTACTTTTTAATTTTTAATTCCAAAAAATCCGTGCGTATATTATTAATTGGTGAGGCGAGCTATGCCCATGCTACGCTGAGAGACGGTCTGGCTGAGCTTGGACACGACGTGGTGCTGATGTCTGACGGCAACGCTCCGCGCGACTGTCCGCGCGACATCGACCTCAGGCGCGACCCGCGGTGGGGAAAGCTTGGCGGACTGAAGGTGCTGCTCACGCTCCTGCGCAACATAAGGCGGCTGTGCGGCAACGATGTGGTGCAGATACACAACTATCAGTGTGTGCCGCTGAAGATGAGCTGGAACAAGATGCTCATCAGTTTCCTGAAGCGCCACAACCGCTGTCTTATAAAAGGATGCTACGGCGACGATCCGCAGGAGCGCGAGCGTCAGCTGAAGGGCGTGCCCGAATATTCGGACATGTACTGGAACGGCTGCGTGCGCAACCAGGAGCAGAACAAGGCCCGACTGGCAGAGCAGCGCCTGCCCGAGTGTGTGTCGTGCTTCAACAAGGCAGCCGGCAGCTCAGACGCCTTCGTGGCATGCCTGTATGAGTATTATCTTGCCTACGACGTCGATTCTTTTCGCTCAAGGCTGCATTATGTGCCGCTGCCCATGCATGTGCCCCATGACGCACGCGTGAAGGGCACAGACGGCAAAATAAAGGTGCTGGTGGGCGTGCAGAGCAGGCGCGAGTATCTGAAAGGTGCGCGCAAGATAGCCGAGATGATAGAAGAGGTTGACCGCAGGCATCCCGGACAGCTCAGCGTGATGTATGTCGAGGACGTGCCCTACGACCGTTATTGCGTGATGCTTGACGAGGCCGACGTGCAGGTGGACCAGTTCTACAGCTACACGCCGTCGATGAACTCGCTGGCGGCAATGGCGCGCGGAACGGTGGTTATAGGCGGAGGCGAGGAAGAGTTTTATGAGTTTATAGGCGAGAAGAAACTGAGGCCTATAATAAACGTAAGTCCCGAGAAGAGCTTCGACGACAATGTGGCTACGCTCGAGCAGGCGCTCCTGACGCCCGGCAACGTGGCACTGCTGTCAAAGCAGAGCGTGGAGTTTGTTAGAAAGTATCACGACTACCGCAAGGTGGCGGCAGAATATGTTGAAGTGTATAAGAAATATTCTGTGCGCCGTGATTAGTTTGTGTTGAAATAAGAAACATATATTTAAGTCCCAATCTGTCATCAGAACGGCAAATGGCTTTATATAAATACTGATAGCCGATTTGGGGGTAAACAAAAAATAGCACCGCCTGAGGTGCTATTTTCTTTATGTATTATTTATCCGTATGTGTAAATGTCATGCTGCATAAGCACAGCCATTAAAGTCTGCCTGAGGCTTTTGTCGCGGTAAGGCGGTATGACATTATATGTAGTCATATCTCGTCTTGTAAGCTGTTGCTCTGCTTGTTTCATCAGAAGATATACTGCGCGTGATGCTCATCGGCTCAGGTCGTCAAGCAGCCTGTACCACTCCTCCATCACCCTGTCGCGCGAGAAGCGCATCGTCCGCCTTGCAGCCTCTTCGCCATAGCTGCGGCGCTTGTCTTCAGACGCCATCATGTCTATTGCTGCCCTGGCAAAGCCCTGCATGTCGTCCTGCGGCACTATTGTGCCCGTTATGCCGTCGGCAACAATCTCGCGTGCGCCATATTTAAAGTCGAACGTTACGGCAGGCAGTCCGCATGCCTGTGCCTCGGCAAGCACGAGCGAGAAGCCCTCAAACCTCGACGTGGCCAGCATGAGGCTGTATCTGGGGTATGTCTGCATCATGTCTTCGGTGCGTCCGCACAGTCTTATCTTGCCGCTCAGCCCCAGTTGGTCTATCTGTTGCTGCAGACTTTCGCGCAGCGAGCCTTCGCCGTAGATGTCGAGCCGCCAGTCAGGATGTGCTTTGTCTATCTCCTTCCAGCATCTTATAAGGATGTCGAAGCCTTTTGGATGCTCAAGTCTGCCTGCCGCCAGCGCCCTTTTTGCGCCGTAGTCTTTGGCGGTGTGGCGTGGAGTGTTGATAAAGTTGGGTATAACTCTCTTATTGCGTGCCCTTGCATACTGCCGTGCGTCCTGTTCGGTTATGCACACCACGGTGTCGGCCATAAGCTCCATGGGCGCGAACAAGCTGTGGTAAGGCGTAAACTGCCGTGCCGAGTGCGACTCATACACTCTCTTTGCGTTGCCGCGGTAGAGCGGCAGGAGCAGCGCTCCCATGGGCAGCGTGAAGAAGATTACGTCGGGGCGAAGCTCAGACATCAGTCTGTTGAAGCGCACGGCAGCCGACGTAAGCACCCTGAGGCGCGACATGGTCTTGGCAAGCAGGCTGCAGTCAGTGGCGGCAAAGGGCACGCCCAGACTTACGAACGACACGCCGTTGAGCGGATATGCCGGCGGACGGCTGTCGCTGAATATCGACACAATGGTTACGTCGTGTCCCTTCACGGCCGTAAAGGTGTTGGCCTTTTCGGATATCATGCGCTCTGCCCCGCCCTTTATGGCGAAGTCTTCTATAAGATAAACAATCTTCATGGTCTTAGTGTTTTGAATATCCTGCACGCCGTCTTCAGTCCTAACATGTTGAGCATTAGCGATTTTATCATGCCGCTCATGCCTCCGTGCATATCGGCTGCAACCTTCTGGCTGCGCAGCATCAGTCTGCCCGTGGCGCGGTAGGCATACAGCTGCGCCGTGAACATGTCCATGTAGAGCCTGTGCCATTTCTTCTCTCTCGTGTCAATGCCGAGCATCTTCACCACTTCGAGCTGTGCCTCGAGCATGGTTACGAGTCCGCCGCATGCAGCCTTGGCTGTCAGTCCGTCGCCGTTCCAGTGGTAGAGATACATGCCTTCGCCGGTGGTTGCCATCACAGGATGCCGGCTAATGATTTTGCCGAGGACGATGCCGTCCTCAAACATCTTTCTGTCTTCAGGAAACCTTACGCCGTCGAACATCTGCCTGCGGAACACCTTGTTCCACATCCAGCAGTGGCCGAAGCCGTGGTCGGAGAGCCATCCGATGGCGTCGGCATACACCCTGCTGCCCGGGTTCATCACGCGCATGTCCTTGCGTTCTGGCCGTTTTTTAGCCGGATATTCCAGTATGTCGTATTCAGGATGCTGCTCCATTATGGCCATTATCCTGCCGAGCGTGCCCGGTGTGAGCTCGTCGTCGCTGTCGGCAAAGGTTACATACTCTCCTCTGATGCGGTCGAGCGCACAGTTGCGTGCCGCCGAGGGGCCTCCGTTGGCCTTATGTATGACGGTAAGGCGGCTGTCGCCTTGCGCTATCTTGTCGGCCGTCAGACCGCTGCCGTCGGTAGAGCCGTCGTCAACGAGCAGCACCTCGAAGTTTTCATACGTCTGCGACAGTATGCTGTCCAAGCATCTGCCGAGCGTCTTTTCGGCGTTGTAAACGGGGATGATGATGCTGAGTTTCATACTTGCAAATTTAAAAAAATAAATAGCATTATTTGCAATTTATGCTGTTTATTGTGTTTTTTAAGGTGCGTATATAGTACGCGCTTGGCGGCGCGGTCTAAAAACTGCGCACTATAAAATATTTTGTGTAAATATAAAATAACGTGAGTTCGACGAATTCAGAATAATGCAAGCTGTGTGTCAATAGTTCTCGTAACATTGATACATGGCTTCTTAGGAAAGCAGTAATATGCTGCAATTGCACTCAAGAGGTTAACGATAAAATTATCAAAAGCTCTATGCCTTGAATGTTCCACTTGTGCTATATTTTTGAGTTCGTCATTGACAGTTTCAATAATGGCTCGTTTCCTGAGAAGCAGTTTGTCAGAAACGGACATCAGTGCACCTTTCATATTGCTCTTCAACTTGGTTATAAGTTGTATTCCATCAATGAATAATCTCTGAAACAGATTCTTTCCTATATACCCCTTGTCCCCTACAAGCTTTCCATATATAAATTCTACAAAGGCTTTATATTCAAGCTGTTTACGGCTATCAACATCACCCGGCGTAATCATAAAATTCAGAAGTTCTCCACGTTCGTTGCATATCAAATGTAGCTTGAATCCGAAGAACCACCCCATGGAACATTTTCCTCTTTGTGCTATTCCCTTAAACGTTTTATGAATATGTATTCTCTGGTTCTTGCATACACGTAAAGGAGTGCTGTCAACAAAACTGATGCCTGTACATTTGCCCAAAAGTACCTTCTTGATGAATATGGCCAGCGGGATGGCAACGTCTTTTTCCAATTCAACAAAACGGTTATAAGAAACGACCTTTGGAAAGAAATGGCGCATATGCTTGCAGACTTTTTCCTGATAGAAATGTTTCAGACAACGGTATCCTGAGTCATGGAAAAGTATCATGATAAGCATGATTTCCGCCTTGGACATGGTGGAATCACGGTGATATTTGTGCTTTGCGGTTAGTTTAAGCGTATATTTTGCCATCATAGCATCAAAAAATTTGCAGAAGTCGTCTGCCATACAAAATAATTCTATAACTTTGCTCTCGGTGATCATTGCGATTATTGTTTGTAATACTTTGTAATTCAGCACTATAAAGTTACAACAATTTTCGCTAATCACCAAATTTACACGCATTTACAATTCGTCGAACTCACTTTAAAATTATATAGAACAATTTAAAATTTAATTTATTAATATGTTAGGCTTTGATAATTCTGCAAAAACAAGACGTGATAATAGTATAGAGTTTAAGTTTATCATTATTTATGATAAATTCACCAAACCTATGGCTGTCTCGTTAAGGAACACTATAGGTAAAGAATGCTCTTGTGCCATTTGGAATAAAAAGGTGTATGAGCAGAATGAACCGAAAATATCCAATAAGAATAATCTAATCATTTTGAATGAAGATTTGATAGAAACTAATCTGGCTAATCCTAATCTTAAACCAATTCAATTTTCTGAAGGAGTACTTATAAAGCATGAGAATAATACAATAGGTCTCTATATAGATCCGAATGCAGACCTTGGAGACTTTAAAGAGAAATTCAAAATGTCTTGGAAAAAGTATCTTATGGGCATCCTTGCTCCGATACTATTGGTTGGAGGTATTCCGGGAGCTATTATAATAACAGTTATGATGTTTTATAACGATAGAAAAAAAGTGAAATTCAGGTTACTATTTGATGCTGTGAATAAATTTAAAGTGAAAACCTTAGAAGATTATTTCAATGGCAGAAATGAGGGATAATGATAGTCAGAATTATGAAGCTTGGATGAAAGAGGGGTATGCCTTTGCCATTAAAAATCAAGCTGCAGCTTACAGTGCAGAGGCTGGAAGAGAATATGTGCGTCACATCCAAGAGGCTATAGATATACTGACGGAAGACATGAATAGATTCAAGGGCTTCCAGACAAGCTCCAGTATGTTGCAAGGAGACCTTGCAGAATTCTGGCATGCAGATACATTTAATATCAATGCTGCAATCAATGAATCTTCCTACAAAGCTTATGTGAACCGTAGTCATGGTTTGGGCTCTCCTGATGTGACCTTGAATGACGGTACCCAAATAGGCTTGAAGTATTATTACTCGGCTATGGCATCGGCTAATGCCCAAGCAAAAAGTTATTTCCAGCGTTTCTGTGAATATAAGGCCTCGTCGGGTCAGACAACACTGACCATGGATCAATATTTGACTGAAAATGGTATTAAAGAAGAAGTGCTTCGGACGGATCCTATTTATTCCGGACAAATCAGACTTATTCCTTCAGACCAGTATGAAGCAGCCGTGGAATACCTGAAGTGGAAAATTCAGAAAGAGCTGATGACACGTCCGGAGGAGGCAAAGCGCTATCAGGAAACTCTTGATTTGCTCACCTCAAATATCAAAGTTTCCGATGGTACTAAGTCTGTAGAATTATCCCGTGAGACTTCTCAAAAGATGGCTGACTTGGCTAAAGATGGTAAATTTGACCCCTCTGAATTTGGTATAACCACTGGAGAGCTGATGATATTCAGTCATGCACTTAAGGAAGGGGTCAAGGCGGGTACTTCGGCTGCAGTCATTACGATGATTCTTAAGATGGCTCCGCATTTATATCAATGTTTGGAAAAACTGATTCGTGACGGCCAATTGGATGAAGAAAAAATCTACGACCTAGGATTTGCAGCCCTTACTGGAGCAGGACAAGGATTCATGAGGGGATTTGTAGCTGGAACAATTGTTACGGCTTGCAAAACTGGCATCTGTGGAGCAGCTCTTAAAAGTATGAATCCGAGTATCGTAGGGGCTCTTACAGCTATTTTCATACAATCTATGGAAGATTCATTCCGTGTGGTAAAAGGCGATATGACACAGCATGAATTTGTTGCTAATTTATCAAAAAATATTTTTGTAGCCTCATGTGGTATTGGAGTTGGTCTTGCATTGAGTATGATAACAATTTGTCCATTTGCTTATCTGTTGGGGAATTTTGTCGGATCATTTGTTGGTTCATTCGCTTATATTGCTGTAGACAAGGCTTTTATATCCTTTGCTGTCTATTCTGGATGGACTTTCTTTGGTGTGGTAAAACAAAATTATATTTTACCAGACAATGTAATTGAAGAATTGGGGATTGATTTATTTGATTATGAGAAAATGTTTTTTGAAGAATACCAGTTTGATAAATTTAATTTTGAAGAATTATCTCTCGATGAATATATCCCTGATTTTATTTCTATTATCAGACGTGGTGTGATAGGTATTCATCAGGTCGGATATGTTGAAAATTAAAGATAGGAAACAGTTGCTTTTTCTAATAATATTTTTGGGAACACTACCTTTCATGAAGAGACAATTGTTATGATCTGACTGTTTTCTTCCAATTCCCGCTGGAGATTAGAGAAAATAATATATACAACAAATCTTATTGAAAACCTGAACGGGGAAAATCAGAAAGTATACAAAATCAAAACTTTCTTTCCCGTCGGATGATGCCGTAAAAAAGACCGTCTATCTTTCTATTATGGAGATTGAGAAGAAATGGACACAGCCTATTCATAACTGGGGATTGATTATGAATCAATTTATGCTTATCTTTGAAAACAGAATCCAGATATAAAGAAGTAACTTACAACTGAATTCTGTTAACATTTACACAAAATTTTGGACAGTGTCATTTTCATATAAGAAATAATTTAAAAATACCCTTTTATTGTATCAATAATAATTTTCCAATGCTTTAACACTTCGATTGGATCAATACCTATAATGTTTCTCGTTGATGGTAAAGAGGGATTTTCTAATGTTTTTATAATAGCAGAAGGAATAAATGAAGTGCATTGCAACTCAATATCTATCTCAGATTTAAAAAATTCTATTTTTTGATAAAATCTCGCAGAAACAGAACGCTTCATTTCATTTGTTATAATATCAGAAGCTATCAACTCATCCAATACATCCGACACAAACAATTCTTTATTTATTTTAATTTTTAATATTGAAAATAACACTGCATATATTAACGATATTCTATCAATAAAAAATATATATTTATTTAAAGTGTCAAGCATCTGTATTTTATTTGACATACGGTAAAAAATACTCTCATTATTCAGTATATCCATACAGCATAATATCACCTTAGGAACAAAATAATTATCAATACTACGATTTCTTTTAAGTGGATAAATAAATTTCTCACCTCTTCGATATAATATATCTTCATCATCATTTTCTTTGACAAGTTTCAAAAAGCCTACTTGACATTTTGGACACAGCCACACTTGATTTTCAATATCTTTAAATACAATATTACTACTTCCACATAAAATACACGAATTCTCCGTATCACAACCATCTGTCAACGAATTTAATATCACTGCATCAAATAAGTTACTTTTTGTAATTTCAATTTTCTTTCTTGTATCAAAAGTTTTTATAAATTTCTTTTCTAAATCAATAAGTTCTTCATATAATACTTTTATTAAATCCCTTTGCTCTTTCATATTTATACCCAATTGTATTGGTACAAATTTATTGCACTGATTACACCAAGCGAATTCCATTTTTGGATATTTAGAATTCTTACTAAGTCCATGATAATAATAATCCTCTCCTGTATCCGGCTTATATTCAATAGAATAATCACAATGAGTACACTTAGCAATGTAATTAATATTCATTTATTTTCCACCTCCATAAAATTTGTATTAATATTTTATTTATTATAACGTGAGTTCGACGAATTTAGAATAATGCAAGCTGTGTGTCAATAGTTCTCGTAACATTGATACATGGCTTCTTAGGAAAGCAGTAATATGCTGCAATTGCACTCAAGAGGTTAACGATAAAATTATCAAAAGCTCTATGCCTTGAATGTTCCACTTGTGCTATATTTTTGAGTTCGTCATTGACAGTTTCAATAATGGCTCGTTTCCTGAGAAGCAGTTTGTCAGAAACGGACATCAGTGCACCTTTCATATTGCTCTTCAACTTGGTTATAAGTTGTATTCCATCAATGAATAATCTCTGAAACAGATTCTTTCCTATATACCCCTTGTCCCCTACAAGCTTTCCATATATAAATTCTACAAAGGCTTTATATTCAAGCTGTTTACGGCTATCAACATCACCCGGCGTAATCATAAAATTCAGAAGTTCTCCACGTTCGTTGCATATCAAATGTAGCTTGAATCCGAAGAACCACCCCATGGAACATTTTCCTCTTTGTGCTATTCCCTTAAACGTTTTATGAATATGTATTCTCTGGTTCTTGCATACACGTAAAGGAGTGCTGTCAACAAAACTGATGCCTGTACATTTGCCCAAAAGTACCTTCTTGATGAATATGGCCAGCGGGATGGCAACGTCTTTTTCCAATTCAACAAAACGGTTATAAGAAACGACCTTTGGAAAGAAATGGCGCATATGCTTGCAGACTTTTTCCTGATAGAAATGTTTCAGACAACGGTATCCTGAGTCATGGAAAAGTATCATGATAAGCATGATTTCCGCCTTGGACATGGTGGAATCACGGTGATATTTGTGCTTTGCGGTTAGTTTAAGCGTATATTTTGCCATCATAGCATCAAAAAATTTGCAGAAGTCGTCTGCCATACAAAATAATTCTATAACTTTGCTCTCGGTGATCATTGCGATTATTGTTTGTAATACTTTGTAATTCAGCACTATAAAGATACAACAATTTTCGCTAATCACCAAATTTATACGCATTTACAATTCGTCGAACTCACGTTAAAATACGAGAATATGTATATGATAAATAAAATCGTAAATATTTTAATTAGCGGCCCGTTCATTTTTGTTATAGGTAGCATTATAGGTTTATGGCTTGCTTCGGAGATGTTTTTTTGGTGGTCTCTATTTATTATTATAATAACAGGTATATATTGGGCTGTGTGGAAAGATAATAGAAAAGCTAAAAGAGAATTTGACGAAAGGCAAAAAGAACATAAACAAGAGCAAGAGCGTATTAGGAAAAGATTAAATAAGTTAAGGCCGATTTATAAAAAATCTTTAAGTGAATTGGTTGTAAAATATGGTAAGCCTGACAAGATAATAAATTTAGAGCCTTTTGATTTGAAAAAATCAATCATCGTTTTCAGTGGGAAAAGAAGAATATGGCTTTTGGGTAGAGATTTGTCTATGGAGAGCATAATGGACTGTAGACTGCAAAACGATGAACACAATTATAGTGATGGCCTATATGATGAAATAGAAACAAAGACGGGAAATATGATAAAAAGGGCAGCTGTTGGGACGTTGGTTGCGGGTGCAGCAGGTGCTGTTATTGGTGGTGCTACAGCCAAACGTACAACTACAAGTAACACATCTGCAAATTATATATGGCATGATTATTATGTTTATGTTTTTATAAATGATTTGTCAGAGCCTGTTGTTAAGATAGATACAAATGGGGACGCTAATCGTGCAAATGAGATAGTAGGGTTATTTAGTGTGATTATTGAACGCAATAAAAATCATATAAATGGGGCTGTTCGGTAACAATAAGGAAATAAAGAGATTCTGAAATGCCGGCAAGAGGGATTTGTTACGTGTCATTCAATAAACCCAGATCCAAAGTATGCTGATTTTGATGTATCACTCAAAGAAGTGTACGGCATGTATAGGGTATTAATGTGTCTGTCGGCTAAATAATGATAAACAAATAAATGGATTGTAATTAATGAGCAAAGAATACATCGAGACACTGATTAAGATATGCGAGCTCTTATTGGAGAATGGCTATATAGTCGTCCCTTAAAAAGCCCATTTTGGGGAGATGTTGTTCAGACACAGTATCTCGCAAATTTTTTGAAACATGCAACAAAGAGCTTTCATGGCTCT
>OGKF01000894.1_pt1 | contig 14963 bp, 12 predicted proteins | sample 1572391 | NCBI WGS metagenome assembly OGKF01 (sample SAMEA2582095, study PRJEB24529) | metagenome | biome: Human gut stool | place: China | collected 2011
AGAAACTGCCGCTTCTGTTTGTCGGTGAGCGTTTGCTTGACACCCTGCTTATACAATCCGCGCGGTGTCCGGCTCAGCGTGGCGTAGAACTGTTCGAGGTCATACCTCTGAACCTTCTGAATCTGTTTCTTGCCAAGATAGGGCACGACAAGATTCTGAACCATGGCGACCGTGTGGGTATAGGTCTTGGGTGCCCACTTGTGCTTCGAGGACGGAATGGGAATCCACTTGTAGAGCATCTCCTCCACCGTCATTGCATCGGGTATGAGGAACGTACCGTCCAAGAGTTCCTTCTCTATGTAAAGCGACACGCCGCATTCGCACTAACGGTGCGAAGCTGGAGCAGGGTTTGGGGAAGGGCCACGGTTGCGAAGCAATGAAAGCCCCGGTGGGGCTTTCAAGTGGCAGCGCGGTCTGCGACAGCAGATGGAGGGGCATTGCCCCGACAAGCGCTTGCCCCAACAAGGATGACTAAGTGAGCAACAGAATTTTCAAGCATTGAAAATTTGTGGCCACAGGTCGATACTTGCTTTCGCCATTTCCGTGCAACACTGAAAATTTCAGAAGTCGAACCGCAATGCACGTTGAAAATTTTGCAGAGCAAAACGTGTGAAAAGGCAAAGCCCCTGCTCATGGTCACCGTTCACACCGAACGCAGTTCCTGCCCCTGTTTTGCAGCGGCGTTGTCCGGCTCGCCCACAGAAAGTGTGAGGTCATGGCGCAGTATCTCGTTCAGACGGCTTATGTAAGATTCAAGGTACAGTATGAAGAAAGCCGGGCGCAGTGCGGACACTACAACCTGCTTCTTTCAAGCACAAGAATAACACTTTGCGGTTGTGCAGTCAACAACCAAAAACAAATTTTGGAAGATTGAACAACTACATAAGATTTTATTTGTGAAAAAGAAAAATACCGCCCAAGCAGCGCAGCGATGGATTTTGTCGGGGTGAATCGGCGGCAAAATGAATCGGGTGTGTTGCGGGGCGGTTAATCTTTCAGGGATGATCCACGGCGAGGCAGTGTTCAAAATGAACGCGACCACATCTTGTGGATGGTTTCAAACCAATCCACAAAATCGGTGGGATTTGTGACAGAGAATATCATGGTTTGCAGGGCGCGTCAAGATGGTTTTGTGAAATTTATTGCGATAAAGTTGTGATAGTAGGACTTATCTGCCGGAAATTGAAGCATCTTACAAAGAATTTGTGCGCACAAATTGGAAAATCAGCACATCTGTGCTATACTCAAAACAGAATTTGTTGAGCTAAAACGGAGGTATTGAACCATGGCAGAGAAAAACACCGCCGACATTGGGTTTGAAAAGCAGATTTGGGATGCCGCCTGTGTGCTTCGGGGCAATATGGACGCTTCGGAGTACAAGAGCGTTGTCCTTGGACTGATTTTCCTGAAATATATTTCGGATCGTTTCACAGATAAGTATGATCAGTTGGTCGCAGATGGTGATGGCTTTGAGGAAGATCGCGACGAGTACACCTCGGAGGGTATCTTCTTTGTGCCTGCTGGCGCACGTTGGAATGAAGTTGCAGCGAAAGCACATGACCCGGAAATCGGTCAGGTAATCGATGATGCAATGCGCGCCATCGAAAAAGAAAATTCGCGCCTGAAGGACATCCTGCCGAAAAATTTTGCACGCCCGGAACTGGACAAACGCCGTTTGGGTGAAGTGGTTGACCTGTTCACCAACATCAAAATGATTGAACACGGCAGCGAAAAGGACATTCTGGGGCGCACCTATGAATATTGCTTGTCCATGTTTGCAGAGCAGGAAGGCAAGCGCGGCGGCGAGTTCTTTACGCCGTCCTGCGTTGTACGGACACTGGTGGAAGTGCTGCAACCGTTCAAGGGTCGTGTGTATGACCCTTGCTGTGGCAGCGGCGGTATGTTTGTGCAGTCGGCTAAGTTTGTAGAAAACCACAGCGGCAACATCAATGATATTTCGATTTACGGTCAGGATTCTAACCCTACAACGTGGAAACTGGCGCAGATGAACCTTGCCATCCGTGGCATTGAGCCTAACCTTGGCAAGTATGCAGCAGACACCTTCCTCGATGACCAGCACCCCACGATGCGCGCAGATTATATCATGGCAAACCCGCCATTCAACCTGTCTAACTGGGGCGCAGAGCAGCTCAAGGATGATGTGCGCTGGCAGTATGGTATGCCGCCGGCTGGCAATGCTAACTTTGCATGGCTTCAGCACATGATCTATCACCTTGCGCCCGGTGGTCGGATGGGCATGGTTCTGGCAAACGGTTCCCTGTCCTCCCAGTCCGGCGGCGAGGGAGAGATTCGCAAGAATATTGTGAATGCTGATTTGGTGGACTGCATTATTGCTATGCCAACGCAGCTTTTCTATACGACCCAGATTCCCGTTTCGCTCTGGTTCATCTCCAAACGCAAAAAACAGCCCGGCAAAACGCTGTTCATTGATGCTCGTAAAATGGGCGTTATGGTAAGCCGTAAGCTGCGTGAGCTGACGGATGGTACAAAAGAAGAATACAAAAATGAAGATGGCACATTAAAAAATGACATTAAAAAGATTGCCGACACCTATAACGCTTATGTTTCGGGCACATTAGAAAATGTCAAGGGTTTCTGTGCTGTTGCCACCACAGAAGAAATTGCAAAGCAGGACTACATTCTGACACCGGGGCGTTACGTTGGTATCGAGGAACAGCAGGACGATAGCGAACCCTTCGAGGAAAAAATGGCACGCCTGACTTCGGAACTGTCGGATTTGTTCGTACAGTCGCACAAACTGGAAGCGGAAATTAAGGAGAAGCTGGGGGCGATTGGGTATGAAATCTGAGTGGCAAACTGTTCGGGCGGCTGATTTCATGGACTTCAATCCTCGATTAAGCATTAAAAAAGGAACAGTCGCAACCAAAATATCTATGGACAAGCTGCGACCATTTACGAAAGCCGTCCCGAGTGTCGAGCAAGCGGAGTTTTCGGGTGGAACAAAGTTTGCAAATGGCGATACGATAATGGCAAGAATTACTCCCTGCTTGGAAAACGGAAAAACGGCATTCGTTGATTGCTTAAGAGAAAACGAAATCGCATTTGGTTCTACTGAATTTATTGTTCTTCGAGCCAAACCGGGTGTGAGTGACCCACAATTTGTATACTATCTTGCAACAAGCCCGGAATTTAGAAATGTTGCAATTAAATCAATGGTTGGCTCTTCTGGAAGGCAGAGAGTTCAGCAACCTGTCCTTGAAAATCTCGAATTAACAGTTCCAAAGCTGCCAGAGCAGGAGAAGATTGGTCATTTTCTGGCTGAACTCGATGATAAAATTGCTTTGAATGAAAGGGTAAACGATAATTTAGCGGCTTAGAGCCGAATTCTTGATACATCAATTTTACCAGACATCAACTGAGGCAAAAGACTGTTCCGTAACTCCGAAAGTTTTTTATTTTCGCTATTGTTGTGCTCTATTTGATTGTACGCCGCATGAAGTAACGTAACGAAGGCGGTTTCGGTATTGCTATCTGCAATCAATATTGGCAATTTGCTAATGTTCTCGAATCGAATTTGAGGGAATGTGCCCGATCTCGATTCAGCTTGCATTTGTAGCTCTTCAAGTGTGTCTTGTAATGTAAGAAAGTGATACAACCGACGAGAATCGAACGAAGTTGCCCGAATAACCATAAGCTTAGTTGATACAACGTAATTATCTGCTTGAAAATCAACATATGCAAAGTGTCTGTTGATTGGACGAATCTCACTATATAAAATATCATTCTGCATAATAGTCTTTTTTGCTTGGCCTGGCATATCGGCAACAGCCATATAATCCGAATGAAGAAACATTCCGTCTTCAACATCGCCCGTATTCAAGAAAATGAGCCGTTCAGTATTAAAATTATGGGTGACAGATACACTCTTACATAAATCTCCGAGCATAGAATAATGCCAGCCTTGTGGTATTTTTCCATAAGGTGATTCAATCAGAGTCAAATTGTCAATGCATAAAAAATCTTGATACCACGCTTTGTATATTTCATAAAGTTGCTTCTGTAAATTATCGTTTATTTGCTTCTATCAAAAGAAAGGGTGTATATAGTGAAAGATGACATGAAAGAAAAGGTGGCAAATTTTATTCTTGACTTTCAAGCACGTAACAGGCAAGTACGGGATGCAAGAGAAGCTGAAATTATTCAGACAGAGCAAATTCGTTCTGTAATGAGAGGTGCTTCTGCATTGGTGGAAGCAAATATTCCTAGAGAACAGAGCGTTTTTCTTTTGCAAAAATACTGGGATTTACGGCCAAGTGAGGCTGAAAAAGCTATTTGGCAAGCTGAAAATAGAGCGAAAAAGGGCTGATCTAATCTAAACCTCACAGTGGCGAGGCTTTACGGAGAAACTGCCACTGCCGTCGTTCTCTGAAATCGTAATAAGGAGATACGGCGATGAAAAATCAGATTATCAACGAGATACAGCGGAAAATGTTTCCGTATCTCAATAATGAACAGCTTTTGCACCTGAAAATGGTGCTGGAAACATCGTTTCAGGGGATGATTTTTGAAAAGGGCGAAGAACTGCCAAAAGCTGAAGAACAGAACGCCGTAAAAGCATTTATCACCGCAAAACGAATTGAGGGATGCTCGGAAAAAACGCTGACATACTATTCAAAAACCATCGAAACAATGCTGAATGGTGTCGGAAAGTTGCCGCAGCAAATCACAACGGATGATTTGCGAAAGTATCTGACCGATTATCAGACGCAGCGGCGGTCAAGCAAAGTGACGATTGATAATATCCGGCGCATCCTTTCCAGCTTTTTCTCATGGCTAGAGGATGAAGATTTCATAGTGAAAAGCCCTGTCCGAAGGATTCACAAGGTGAAGACGGCAAAAATCATCAAGGAAACATATACGGATGAAGCACTGGAACTGATGCGTGACCACTGCTCGACAGTGCGGGATTTGGCAATTATTGATTTGCTGGCATCATCGGGAATGCGTGTTGGCGAGATGGTGACGCTCAATCGGGAGGACATCAATTTCAATGAACGTGAATGTGTGGTCTTTGGTAAAGGCAACAAGGAACGGTTGGTTTATTTCGATGCAAGAACAAAAATTCATTTGCAGAATTATCTGGATGAACGAGCCGATAGCAACCCGGCCCTTTTTGTAACACTGAAAGTTCCGCATGAGCGATTGATGATCGGCGGCGTGGAAACCATGCTTCGGGAGTTGGGGCGGCGGCTGAATCTTAATAAGGTGCATCCGCACAAGTTTCGGCGAACCTTGGCAACATCAGCAATCGATAAGGGAATGCCGATTGAACAGGTGCAGCAGCTTTTAGGACACCAGAAAATCGACACAACTATGCACTATGCAATGGTAAAACAACAAAATGTGAAATTGGCACATAGAAAATTTATTGGATAAGGTGATATGAATGAAAGAAAAGTTTTTGAGAGAACTTGCGGACATTCAAACAGGACCGTTTGGAAGTCAACTTCATAAAGAAGATTATGTTGCGGATGGAACACCTATTGTCACAGTTGAACATTTAGGAAACAAGATGTTTTCCGAACAGAATTTGCCGCGAGTATCAAATACGGATAAAAATCGATTAAAAAAATATGTGCTAAAACAAGGCGATATTGTATTTAGTCGTGTGGGTTCTGTAGATAGATGCTCGTATGTTGATCAAAAACACGATGGATGGATGTTTTCTGGAAGATGCCTTCGAGTACGCCCAACTAGTGAAATTGATTCCGAGTATCTTTACTACTACTTTTGCTTAGAGGAAACAAAGCAATTTGTCCGAAATATAGCCGTTGGAGCAACAATGCCTTCAATCAATACCAAGTTACTTGGAGAAGTTGTAGTGACTTTTCCGGAACTGGAACAGCAGAAAAGGATTTCTGGAATTTTATCTGCAATCGATAGTAAAATTGAAGTCAATCAAAAGATAAACGATAATTTATACGATCTAGTAAATACGCTTTACACAAAGTTATTCAAAGACACGGACTGCGAAATGACTACCGTAGAAGACTACGTTGACTGCATTTATAGCGGTGGAACCCCAGCGACCTCAAATATGGCATATTGGAATGGAAACATTAACTGGCTTTCATCTGGAGAAACACGAAATCGTTTTGTGATTTCAACAGAGAAAACCATCACTCAACTGGGTGCCGATAATTCGTCTACTAAGTCTGCGCAAAAATATGACATCGTTATAGCTTCTGCTGGGCAGGGCTTTACAAGAGGCCAAACTTCCATGTTGTTACTGAACACCTATATAAATCAATCTGTCATCGTTCTTCATGCTAAAAAGACAGTTCTACCGTATTTATTTTGGAATTTGACTAATCGGTATGATGATCTTCGTGCTATTTCAGATTCAAGTAGTATACGTGGCAGTTTGACAACTAAAATGCTTTCAAAACTTAAAATTCCAAAAGTTGAAGATAGTCTAATACTAAAATTTTCAGAGTATGCATGGTCAATTATTCCTCAAATTGAAAACAATTTGATTGAAAACAAACGATTGACCGATTTACGAGATTCGCTATTGCCAAAACTTATGTCCGGCGAAATTGATGTGTCTGATATCCAGCTCTAAGCTGCTAAATTATCGTTTATAAAAGAAATGAAGGAATAACATGGATAATTCGGACAAAACACGAACCAGTAGCCATGACAGTTGGGTTGTCTGGAATCTGAATGGCTATTTGGACGGAATTTCGCTGATAAAGAATGAAATGGCTAATGTAGAACCCGAAGAGAGCGCGAAGCATTATTTCTTTCGAGGACAAGCCAGCTATGATTGGAATGTTATGCCGGGAATATTTCGTAACGGAATGTTGGCGCACGAATATGATATGATTCGCGCTGCGTACATACGAAACCCAAGAGACTTCGGTGATATGATGACGGCGTTTGAAAAGCTTGCAAAGTTGCAGCATTACGGACTGCCAACAAGACTATTGGATGTCACAGAAAATCCATTGGTTGCGCTGTTTTTTGCGTGCCAGACCAATCAAGAAATATCGACTTCGGATGGGAAAACCGTGTTGTTGCCGCCAACAGACGGACGCGTTTATTTTAAGCAGGAGTATGGAAAATCGTATGACGATGATGAGATTAAGGTTCTGTCTTATTTGGCAACAGAAAAGATAACAGGAAACTTCAAGTTGGAAACGTTACTCGACAAGCTTCAGAAGAAAGGTATCTATTCAAAAGCTGATGCGACCAATTGCAGAAAAAATGGATATAAGAGTATCATTGAAATCATTCAGAGCAACTATTTTGTTTTATCAAATCTTAATAACGAACGTTTGATAAGGCAAAATGGCTCATTCTTGATCTGCGGACAATATAATATTCAAATCGCAGGAGACGGGGCTGGAGAATACATTATAAAAAGAGCCTATAAAAATGTTCGGGACGAATTTGATGAATTCAGCTTTAGAATACCGGCAGAATCAAAAGAACACATTCTAAGGGAGTTGGATTTTTACAATATAAACGAAGGAAGCCTGTTCCCTGAATTGGAACACCAAATGGCGTATATAAAAGATGTTCATGTAAATATGCCATCCCTACAAGATGAGCCATTTGAAATATTTGATATGGCCTCAATGAATGGTGATACTGCAACACTGGAGAAAACACCACATGTCGAAGATAGTCAAATTGTTAGAGACATTTTGAAAGAGAAAATAAATCCGATTCTTTTTGATGAATGCTATGTTGCAGTTCAGGAAAGCTTGATTCCTGATTGGTACAACAAAGAAATCGGGCAGAGTAAGGCACGAAAAGCCTTAGCGGATGCCTTGCAAAAATATTCATCGATGGAACGCCCTATGGCAAAAACTGTGGCAAAGTCAATCATCGACGATATAGTTGATGCCATCACAAAAGAGCTCGAAAAAAATCAAGATTGATTTATTGGTGGAGAAAGAATATGCTTTTCAATGAAGACACCTTTGAACAAGCCGTCATAGAATTATTTGAGAACATGGGATACACCCATATCTATGCTCCTGATATGAACCGAACCGATTACAGCCGCCCGCTGCTGGATGATGCTTTGCGGGATTGTCTGGTACGGCTGAACCGGAATCTCCCGGTGACGGCAATTGACGAAGCGATTCTGAAACTGAATGATTTTGATGCCGGAAGCCTGTTGCAGAAAAACATGGTCTTTATGGATTATCTGCAAAATGGCATCACAGTCAAGTATGTGGTAAATGGCGAGGAACGGTCTTCGGTGGTGCGGCTGATCGACTATGCGGATGCAGCAAAGAACGATTTCTATGTGGTGAATCAATATACCTTCGTGGAAAACGGGAACAACCGCCGCCCGGATATCATCCTGTTTATCAACGGAATGCCGCTGGTTCTGATGGAACTGAAAAGCCCTTCCAAGGATGAAGTGGGTGCAGAAAACGCCTACAATCAGATTCGGAACTATATGCAGGACATTCCCTCCATGTTCTATTATAACGCCATCTGCGTGATCAGCGACCTGTCCACCAACAAAGCAGGTACGATTACTTCCGGGCTTGACCGATTCATGGAGTGGAAAACGAAGGATGGTGATTACGAGAACACCGCCTATGCGCAGTTTGACACCTTCTATGAGGGAATGTTCCAGAAAGAGCGGCTGCTGGACATCCTGAAAAACTTTATCCTGTTCTCTGGCGATGGGCAGAAGCAGTTCAAGATTCTGGCGGGATATCATCAGTATTTCGCGGTGCGGAAAGCAATCGAAAAAGCCAAAATTGCCACCAAAACGGACGGCAAGGGCGGTGTGTTCTGGCACACGCAAGGCAGCGGAAAATCGCTGTCGATGGTGTTTTATGCGCATTTGCTGCAAGAGGCTTTGGACAGTCCGACCATTGTTGTAATGACCGACCGCATTGATCTTGCCGATAATGATACGAAAGAGTTGATCCATCGCCGGGTAGTAGAGCTTCAACAGAAAAAGAAACTGACAAACTATCGTCTTTATACGGACTTGAAGTTGAATCCCGGCAACGTGAATGCATGGCTCAAACACAACGATTCCAGCAAAATGAGCCTCGACTGTGCGCGCCAGATCTACAAGTATGCAAAAAGCTACCCATCTGTTCGATAAGAAAAAGGAAGTGAGTCTATGACCGCCGTAATCTATGCCCGCTATTCCTCGGACAACCAGCGTGAAGAATCCATCGAAGGGCAGATTCGGGAATGCACGGCCTACGCGGAAAAGAACGGCATCACGGTCATCAAACACTACATTGATCGTGCATTCTCTGCCAAAACGGACAACCGCCCGGAGTTCCAGCAGATGATCAAAGACAGCGGCAAGAAGCTGTTTGACGTTGTTCTCGTCTGGAAATTTGACCGCTTTGCACGGAATCGTTTTGATAGCGCAAACTACAAGATGATCCTGAAAAAGAACGGTGTCCACCTGATTTCCGTTATGGAACCCATTGCCGAGGGTTCACAGGGCATTCTGGTGGAAACCCTTCTGGAAGGTATGGCGGAATACTATTCGGCAGAGCTGTCCGAAAAAGTGATTCGTGGTCAGACCGAGAACGCCTTGAAGGGTAAGTGCACTGGCGGTACGGGAACCATCGGCTATAAAATCGACGAGGATAAGTTTTATCATCTTGACCCGCTGACCGCTCCGCTGGTGTTGGAAGCATTTCAGCGGTATGACAACGGCGATAAAATGGTGGAGATCGTAAACTTCCTCAACGACAAGGGCGTCCGCAATATGCTGGGCGGCAAAATGACCCATAGCAGCGTGAACACCATGCTCAAGAACCGCAGGTACATTGGCGAACTGTCTTTCCGGGATATCGTTGTGCCGGATGCAATTCCGGTTATTGTTCCGAAAGACCTGTTTGACCGGGTACAGAAGCGTCTGGATAAGAACAAGCGTGCCCCTGCCTGTGGCAAGGCAGACGAGGAATATCTGCTGACCACCAAGCTGTTCTGCGGTAAGTGCGGTGCACTGATGTTCGGCGAAAGCGGAACCAGCGCCACCGGACGCACCTACTATTATTATAAATGCGCCAACGTCAAACGGCGCAAGGGCTGCAACAAAAAGACCGTGCAGAAGGACTGGCTGGAAGATCTGGTCGTCCGGGAAACCATGAAGCTGATTCAGGACGATGCGGTGATCGACAAGATCGTTCAACTGGTCATGGATGTCCAGAATCAGGAAAACACCACGATTCCGCTGCTGGAAAAGCAACTGCGAGAGGTCAACAAAAAGCTGGACAACCTGATGAAGGCGATCGAGGACGGCTTGTACACCCGGACAACGAAAGAGCGTCTGGAAGCGCTGGAAATCCAGAAAGATGAGCTGACTGTAAAAATCGCAGATGAAAAATTGAAGAAGCCCAGCTTCAATGAAGATTTCATTCGGTTCTGGCTGCTTAAATTCAGAAAATTCGATATATCGCAGAAAAAGCAGCGGAAAGCGCTGATCGAAATTTTTGTGAATGCCATTTTCCTGTACGATGACCGGATGTTGATCACATTCAACTACAAGGATGGCACCCAAACCGTCCGGTTTGAGGACACTTTGACCGCTGACTGCGGAGAAAAAAGTTTGCGTTTGCGAAGCAACGAAAGCCCCAGTGGGGCTTTTGAGCAACAGAACGGTCTTGCGCAAGCAAGATGGAGGGGCCAATCCCCGAAAAGTTCGGATTTGTCCAGTCTTGCTGGACCAAAAGCTCCACAGACGAATTTGTTCGTCTGTGGAGCTTTTTTGTTTGCCCACAGCGTGGTCAGAAAATGAAAAAAGAATGCAAAATGCGGTGCGCTTGAAAAATGTCAGGACGGGATTTTTGTAAAAAATGTAGAATATCTTGCCGGAAACTGTGCATTCTCTCCAACAAAAACTGCCCAAACGTGTTGATATTGAGAAAAAAGCTTCACAAACGTTTACAAAAGGGTAACAGGTTGGTATACTTTATGGTGGTAAACGTAACAAACCATGGAAGCTGAAAGGAGAACCTACCCGTGAATACCGCTGCACCGTCCCGTAAAAAACTGCTGAGCCTTGTGCTGACACTGGTGTTTATGCTCACCTGCCTGCCGGCTGCCTTGGCGGTTGATCTGAATGTGGACGCAGGCTTCTACTTCAAGCAGAGCCGTGGCGGCACCTGCACACTGGCATCCGCAGCCATGATGCTGCGCCGCCGTGCCTATTTTGACGGCCTGACCGACTGGTCCACTGTGACCGAGAACAGTGTCCGTTCCACAGCATGGTCCAACGGGCTTTCCCACAGCTTTACATATAAGGAGATGCAGGTGGGCTACGGCACACTGCCCTCCCGCAAACAGGAAAAAGTGCAGACCCTGATCACCCTGCTTTCGCAGCACCCGGAGGGCATCGTGCTGTATGACCGCAGCCAGCCCCATGCAGTGCTGCTCACCGACTACACCAACGGCAACTTCTATTGCTCCGATCCGGCAGGCAACATCTCTTCCGGACGAATCCCGCTGGAAAACTCCAGCGTTTCGGTCAATAGGTCCTCCTGCTACTGGTATGTGGCATCAGATCACAACTTCATTGCTGCAGAGGCTGACGGCCTGCGTCTGGAAGGCATGAGCTACCCCATCAATGTCCGTGCGGGCAAGGGCATGGCACTGACCGGCACTGCAAATGCTGCGCTGGGCACCACCCTGACCAATGTGCAGGTGGCAGTGCTGGACGAGAACGACCAGACGGTGTTCACTGCACAGGCAGCACCCAATACGGCGATCTTCTCCTTCAAGTCGCTGGATAGCTCCATCCGCTTTGGTGAACTGCCCGCAGGCAATTACACCTACATGGTGGTCGTGACCGATTCTCAGGGCGATAACCTCTGCTTTACCAGTGACTTCACGGTTTCGGATGGCTCGGCAAGCAGCGGCGTTTACTGGTCGGTGAAGGATACCGAGGGCACCAAGCTGCTGGACAGCATTCAGGAAGTTCAGGATGCCTTTGCAAATGCAACTGAGTCCACTCTGGGCTGGTTTGGCGGTCTATTCCAGTAAAATCATAAACGAAAAAAAGAAGTCCCGGAATACACTTCCGGGATTTCTTTTTTTTGCTGTAATTTGTTGTAAAAAAGCTTATTTCAGGGTTCCGTCCAGTACCTGACTGTAATACCAGGGCTTTGGTGCGCGGAAGGTCTTGCCGCTGAGGAACTCGAAATCCGGCTGGGTGAAGCGGGGCATGGTGAGTTCCCATGCGCACAGGGCCTGATACTTGAGTTTCAGCTCGCGGTTGGCGGTGTTGTTGCCGTATTTGCTGTCGCCCAGAATGGGGCAGCCGATGCTGGCCATGTGTGCGCGGATCTGATGGGTGCGGCCGGTGATCAGCTGCACCTTCAGCAGGGCCAGACGGCCAGAGACGGCGATGGTCTCGTACCGGGTCTCCACTTCCCTGGCACCGGGCTGCTTGTCCTCCACGATCTTCACGATGCCGCGGTCCGCGTCCTTGAGCAGATAGCCGCCCAGAGTGGCATCCGGCGGCATCGGACGGCCGAAGGTGACGCAGAGGTAGGTCTTTTTCACTTCGCGGTTCTTGATGGCTGCAAGGAACAGCTCTTCGGCCTCCGGGGTCTTGGCAACGATGACAAGGCCGCTGGTGCCGGTGTCCAGCCGGTGGCACAGCGCCGGGGTGTACAGGTCGTTCTCCTTGTACTCGCCCTGCTGGTTCAGGTAGAGCAGGGTGCGGTTCAGCAGGGTGTCGTCCTCCGGACCATCCACGGCAAGACCGGCGGGCTTGTTCACAACGACGATCTGCGGGCAGTCGTAGACCACCTGTGCCGGGCCGCGGGCGTTCTTCCACGCCGGGCCTTCCACACGGCGGTCCGCGTCCAGAACTTCATCCAGAATGAACAGCTTGATCTCATCACCGGCCATCACGCGGGTGGAAAGCGGCTGCTTTTTGCCGTTCAGCTTGATCTTGTTCTCCCGCAGGGCCTTGTTCAGGCGGCCCGGGTTCAGTGCCGGGTACTGCTGCATCAGGTAGTTGTCCAGCCGGGTAGGGGCAAGACATTTTACTTTTAAGATTTTCACGGAAATTTTCCTCTCTATCTTGAAATAGAATGTGTCTTTGAATCGTTTTTATTGTAGCGGAACAAAAACCGCGCGTCAAGCGCAGAGAAAAGGAAATGTTGACTTTTCCGCGCGGGTGACGTATGATACCGAGACAGGTGCGGAAAACACCGCCCCGACAACAACAGAAGAAGGTATAGAATATGAAACTGAACAAAAAGGTGCTGGCCGTTACGGCCATTCTGGCAGTGGGCGTTCTGGCAGGCTGCGGCAGCAGCAACAGCACCGCAGGCAGCGCGGCAAGCGCACCGGCTTCCGGCGTGGAAAGCAGTGCGGCTTCGTCCGAAGCAACCGGTGAGATGGGCGATGTGCTGCCCATCGACGCCGGGGATCTGAACGAGATCAAGACGGGTTCCTACAAGTTTGCAGCCAGCATCACCAAGGTGGCCGACGGCCAGGCGACCCTGAGCGTATACGGCTACGACAGCTACCTGCCCGAGGACATCGACGCCTTGCAGGAGGGCAGCGTGCTTCGGATCCACGACCAGGGCGACACCACCGTGACCAAGCTGACTGTGACCAGCATCGACAGGGATGCCGACAACGGCTATGTGACCATCAACGGCGGCATCGAAGCGGGCGGCGTGGAGCTGACGCTGGACCACGATGTGTACCGCACCGTGACCTTTGACGATTACCCCGTCTACTATGAGATGGGCGAGGTAACCCTGCCTCTGGCCGGGGGCGTGACCCTGAGCGACAGCTCGGCCGACCCGCAGGCTTCCGCCGTGGAGACGGACGGCGCCGATGCCGTGGCCGAGGCCGTCAACGCCGAGCCGGACGGCTGGATGCCCAACAACACCCTGGTCTTTACCGAGGATGGCACCATCAGCAGCATCGTCCGCATCTGGGTGCCGTAAATTTTGCTCAAAACCGTTGACAAACGTTTTGCGTATGCTATAATTTAGCTGTACGCAAAGGGGCACTTCGCCTGCCTTGCGGAATGTAAAATTATGACAGATGGCAATGATGGGGTCAGAAATGCACACCGCCGTTCAGAGAGAGCGCTTCCAGCTGCAAGGCGTTCCGGCCGGTTCCATTTTGCGCCACCCCGGAGCTTCCGGCGACACAAGTCGGACGCAGCGCAGCGTTAACGCGCCGAAAGCGGCAGGGGACACATTTTATCCTTTGCAATTTGGGTGGTACCACGGAGTTTGATGCACAAGCAGCCTTCGTCCCTTTTGGGATGAGGGCTGTTTTTTGTTTTTTTCACCGTGCCGCCCCTCTGCCATAACAGCATAAAAACGGCGCACAAACGCCAAAGACGATTGAGGAGAGAAAACCTATGCAATGGACCGGTTTGAATGAACTGCGTGAAAAGTACCTGAGCTTCTTTGAGAGCAAGGGCCACCTGCGTCTGGACAGCTTCCCGCTGGTGCCCAAGAACGACCCCAGCCTGCTGCTGATCAACAGCGGCATGGCCCCCATGAAAAAGTGGTTTCTGGCTCAGGAAGAGCCGCCCCGTCACCGCGTGACCACCTGCCAGAAGTGTATCCGCACCCCGGATATCGAGCGTGTTGGTATCACTGCCCGCCACGGCACCTTCTTTGAGATGCTGGGCAACTTCTCCTTCCAGGATTACTTCAAAGAGGAGGTCATTCCCTGGGCATGGGAGTTCCTGACTTCTGACGAGTGGATGGCCATTCCGAAGGACCGCCTGCACATCTCTGTGTACGAAGAGGACGACGAGGCTTACGATATCTGGACCAAGAAGGTGGGCATCGCCCCCGACCACATGGTGCGTCTGGGCAAGGAAGACAACTTCTGGGAGCATGGCTCCGGCCCGTGCGGCCCCTGCTCCGAGATCTACTTTGACCGCGGCCCCGAGTACGGCTGCGGCAAGCCGACCTGCGGCGTGGGCTGCGACT
>OGKF01000904.1_pt1 | contig 14777 bp, 12 predicted proteins | sample 1572391 | NCBI WGS metagenome assembly OGKF01 (sample SAMEA2582095, study PRJEB24529) | metagenome | biome: Human gut stool | place: China | collected 2011
ACTCCTTGAACAGCACGGCCTTGCCCTCCATGACCGGCAGACCGGCTTCCGGGCCGATATCGCCCAAGCCCAGCACGGCGGTTCCGTTGGAAACGACAGCCACCATGTTGCCCTTGAAGGTGTACTTATACACGTCGTCGGGGTTTTCCTTGATCTTGCGGCAGGGTTCGGCCACACCGGGAGTGTAGGCGGTGGACAGGTCATCGCGGGTGGAGACCTCCACCTTGCTTACGATGCCCACCTTGCCCTTGTGGGTCTCGTGCATTTCCAGAGCAGCTTTATTGTAATCCATTTGAATTTCCTCCAATATCTTACCGTCCTCGCCCTCTCCATTGCACAGCGATGACGGAAGGAGGAACTCCTCCAGTCTCGCATACGCTCGACAGCCCCCTCAGGGAGGGGCCTTATGTTCCCGGGAAGGCTCACTTATTTTTATTGTAACAGAACCGCCCGCCCATTTCCACCGGTTTTGGTCACTTTTGCGCCTGTAGACGGGCAAAAGTGATACAAACCCGCCGCAGGATTTGTGGAAATTTTGCAAAGAACTTTCCTTTTGCCGTCAGAACGTATATAATAAATGGGTATCTGTTCTGCCTGTACCGGTCTTTTGCTGTGCATCAGGCCGATTTTTATGGAGGTATTTCTTTTGAAAAACAACACCAAAAAACTCCTGTGCATCCTGCTGGCCATCGCCGCAGCGGTGTGCGTCATTTTTGCCTGTTTCATGCTGACAAAGCACAAGCAGACCGACAGCGCTTCTTCAGCTGCCGCATCCGTCTCGCAGTTTGGCTCTGTTGCCGACTTCGACTACGAGGCCTTTGATTACAGCGCTGGTCTGGACGAAAACGGCTATTGGAGCGGCATCAAAGCGCTGGACTATGTGACCCTGCCGGAGGACTTCGGCTCCATCGCCCTGAAGGAGAACGACCTGACCCCCACCGAAGATGAACTGCAGCAGCAGGTGGACAACCTGCTGAACCAGTACACCTCTTCCCAGCCCGTTACCGGCCGTGCCGCCCAGAGCGGAGATGTTGCCAACATCGATTACACTGGCACCGTGGACGGCGTGGCCTTTACCGGCGGCACTGCCACCGGCTACGACCTGACCCTTGGCAGCGGTTCCTTCATCGATGGCTTTGAGGACCAGATCATCGGGCACAATGTGGGCGATACCTTTGATGTGACCGTCACCTTCCCGGACGGCTACGGCGATTCCACCGATGCCGAGGGCAACACGATCACCCTCAGCGGCAAGGAAGCCGTGTTCAGCGTGACGCTGAACTCCATTTCCGAAAGCGTGACCCCTGAGCTGACCGACGAGTGGGTGGACTCCAACTTTGGCACCAGCGATGATCTGCACACCGTCGATGCCCTGCGCAGCTACTTTAACGATGCGCTGTATGCCACCAACTATGAGAACGCCATCGTGGACTACCTGATGTCGAACTCCACCTTCAAGGAGCTGCCCAGCGAGATCACCAGCTATTACATCCGCATGTTCCTGAACTACTACAACCAGTACGCCACCGCCTACGGCATGGATCTGAATGCTTTTGCCCAGACGCAGGGCTACACCGATGCCGATGCCATGCTGGCCGCATCCGACGCTTACTTTGAGCATCTGGCAAAGCAGGACCTGATCCTTCAGGCCGTGGCCGAGACCAAGAGCCTTGCTCCCACGCAGGAAGAGCTGGACGACGCCGAGAGCACCTATGCCGACACCTACGGCGAGAACCGTGCGCACCTGAACGCCCTGCAGTCCTGTGTGCTGGACTGGCTGGAAGAGAATTCCACCGTAGCGTAAAAACACAAGAACCATTTAGAATGCCCTCCGCTTCGCTCTGGGCATATTCAGAGGATAATTTATCTTTAATTTGCAGCTCCGAAAAGCCTGCGGGCTTTTCGGAGCTGCTTTTTCACAGGAAGGGCCGGAGCTTTCAGATGCTGTTTTTCTTTGCGGCCCCTTCTGTGAAAAAAGCAATACCGGACAGACCGCAGTCTGTCCGGTATTGCTTTAATAAAAAATAGTATTTCCGCTATTTATGCCCAGAGCAAAGCGGAGGGCATTTCAAATCGTCAGGCTTTTTCTTTCTTCCCGCCGTTCAGCTTCCAGAGCAGCCATGCATAGAAGTAATTCATCAGCAGGATGGCGATGCACCACAGCACCGACGCCTGCACGCTCTGGTCATACACCTTCATGAAGGGATATGGCCCATCTACCACGCGCTGGATGTTCAGCCACAAAATGATGCCGCCGTACAGCACCGTGGGCAGCAGCGCCCACTTGACCGTACTGCGGGGCAGGCGCGGTGAGCGCTCCAGCAGCACAAAGGAGAAGATGGCCGCCAGCGGGTTGAGCAGGTGATGGTACAGCATGGAGCTGGTGCACAGCATGATGTACCAGCCGTTGCCGTCCTCATACATGGGACCCAGCACGAACACCACCGTGAGAAAGGTCATGGTCAGGCAGCAGGTGGCAATGTACTTGAGGGTGTGCAGCCAGTGCGGCAGTTCCCTGCCGGTAAAGATGCACACCAGCTGGCCCACCGCCACCATGGCGCAGATGCAGGCCGAAAGGATGTTGGAATCCTCGGTGTAAAAAATGAACATCTGCTCTTTGCCCCAATCCCAGCTCATGGGCAGGGCAACGGGCTCCGCCCAGACGATGAACAGGTTCAGTGCGATGGAGAGCAGGCGGCGCACTGTATCAGCAAATTTTTTCATGGAAAGCCTTTCCGTCTTGTAATATTTCCTCGAAAATTTGAAAAAGGGCAGGTCTCCCTGCCCTTTTTCAAAAAACGCTTTATTTTGCGGTGTTGATGAAGCTGCGGTTGTCCCACAGGTACTTGATGCCGGAAATGGCCGTCACGGCAGCCACCAGCCAGCACAGCACCACCGAGGCTCCCACAACCATGACCGTGGCATCCCAGGACACATTCGCCGCAATCGCCATGCCAAAGAAGTAGAAGATGATGCTCAGCATCTGCAGCACGGTCTTCACCTTGCCCCACATGTTGGCGGCGATCACCTTGCCGTCCTTGGCACCGGCGGCCACCATGCGAAGACCGGACACGGCAAACTCACGGGCCAGAATGATGCACAGCACCACCGGGCTGCATACGCCGTCCCGCATCATGTAAATGAAGGCCACAGTGGTGAGCAGTTTGTCGGCCAGCGGGTCGGCAAACTTGCCGAAGTCCGTTACCATGTTCCACTTGCGGGCCAGATGGCCGTCCAGAAAATCAGTAAAGCTGGCGGCAGCAAAGACGATGCCTGCGATCAGGTAATACGTCGGCTGGAAGGAGCCATCCGCGATGCCGCTCAGGCTGGTGAGGGACACAAAGACCATGAACACCGGCACCAGCAGGATGCGGGTCAAAGTGAGTTTATTGGGCAGATTCATACAGATTCCTCCAATTTGTTATTTTGCAACAGTACCATACAGATCGTAAAGGTCGCTGTCGTCCACCAGAACATCGTAGAACTGGCCGGGGTACAGCGGTTCCTCGCTGGAAACGCACACATTGCCGTCCACCTCAGGAGCATCGCCGGTGGTGCGGCACAGATACAGGCCGCTCTCCTCGTCGATGCCGTCGCAAAGCACATGCACGGTCTGGCCCACCTTTTCGGCCTGCTTCTGGGCCATGATACCGGTCTGGATCTGCATCACCAGTTCGGCGCGCTTGTCCTTGACTTCCTGCTCGATCTGGCCGTCCATCTTGGCAGCAACGGTGTTCTCCTCGGCAGAGTAGGCAAAGCAGCCCAGACGGTCAAACTTTACTTCCTTGACAAAATTGCACAGATCCTCGAACTGCTCCTCGGTCTCGCCGGGAAAGCCTGCGATCAGGGTGGTGCGCAGGGTGATGCCGGGGATCTCGCGGCGCAGCTTGCCGATCACCTCCAGCAGCTCGGCGCGGTTGGAGCGGCGGTTCATATTCTTGAGGATGGTGTCATTGCAGTGCTGGATGGGCAGATCGAGGTAGGGCACCACCTTCTCATTGCGCTTCATGGCGGCAATAAACTCATCCGTGATGCGCTCCGGGTAAGCGTACATAATGCGGATCCACTCGAGGCCCGGCACCTTGTTCAGCTTATCCAGCAGCTCGCAGATGCTGCCGGGCTTGCCCCAGTCCTCGCCGTAAGCGGTGGGGTCCTGTGCGACCACGATCAGCTCTTTCACGCCCTCACCGGCCAGCCAGCGGGCTTCGGCCACGCAGTCGGCCATATCGCGGCTGTGCAGCGGGCCGCGGATGCCGGGGATGGCGCAGTAGTGGCAGCGGTTGTTGCAGCCTTCAGCGATCTTTAAGTACGCATAGTGGGCAGGCGTGCCGATGACACGCTTGCCGCCCAGCGGAAAGTCCTTTTTGGCACCGTAGCTTTCCAGATGGTCCTCACCATGGAACAGGCGGGCCACGATGGTGTCGATGGCCTTGTTGGAGGCACAGCCCACCACCGCGTCCACCTCGGGGATCTCTTCCTCGATCTGGCTGCGGTAGCGCTCGGCAAGACAGCCGGTGACGATGACCTTCAGTTCCGGGTTCTGCTGCTTGTAGGAGCAGGCTTCCAGAATGTTTTCAATGGCTTCGGTCTTGGCGCTCTCGATGAAGCCGCAGGTGTTCACAAGGATCACATCTGCTTCAGCCAGATCGGCCACGGTCTCGTGGCCGGCAGACAGCAGGATGTGCACCATCACATCCAGATCGACCTGATTCTTGGGGCAGCCAAGGGAAATACACGCAATTTTCATAGGGGATGATACTCTCTTTCTCTTTTGAGGGATGCTTTTTATTCTTCTTCCGCTCTTTTTATCGCTTCTTTTATGACCGAATACGCAAAGCCGCGGCGCTGCAGGGCGGCCACCACAAGGTCGCGGCGGCCATCGGCCAGCTTTTTCATATAGCGGCTTTGCACCAGAGCGGCGGCAGCTTCCAGCTCCGGGCTTTCGCCGTCTGCGTCCGGGGCATAGACGCTTTCCAGCGCCTGCTCGATCTGCGCGCCGGAAAGGCCCTTCTGCCGCAGGTTCTGGGCCGCCGCACGGCGGCTCTTGCGGGCGGCAAGCAGGCTGTGTGCCCGGGCTTCGGCATAGCGGTCATCGTTTACGTAATCCAGCTCCACCATCTCAGCCACAGCAGCCGCTGCAGCCTGCTCGGTAAAGCCATAGCACAGCCGTTCATACAGCTGTGCCGAGGACATCTCGCGCGAGGCCAGCGCATCCAGTGCGCGGGCGCGGGCCTTGGCCGGGTCGGCGCACTTTTCTTCTTCCGGCTTCGGGCGGCGGCGTTTATAAAAGGACATTTAGTCCTCCACCATGATATCCAGTTCGCTCTCGCTGCTGCGGGCAGGAGCCTTGACCACCGGCTCCTTGGCATCTGCAGCCTTGGCGGGTTCTTCGGCCTTGGCCGCAGCGCCCTTGCCTGCCGGGCGGCGGGATGCGTACAGCTTGTCGGCATTGGCGCGGATCTGGCCCTCGATGTCGTTTGCGATCTCGGGATTGTCCTTCAGGAACTGCTTTGCGTTGTCACGGCCCTGACCCAGACGGACATCGCCATAGTTGAACCATGCGCCGCTCTTCTGCACGATGCCCAGCTTCACGCCCACATCAATGAGCTCACTCATCTTGGAAATGCCCTCGCCGAACATGATATCGAACTCTGCCTCACGGAACGGAGGTGCCACCTTATTCTTGACGATCTTGGCGCGGGTGTGGTTGCCGATGAACTGGCCGGAAGAGTCCTTCAGGCCCTCCACGCGGCGGATGTCGATGCGCACCGAGGCGTAATATTTCAGGGCGCGGCCGCCGGTGGTGACCTCCGGGTTGCCGTACATCACGCCCACTTTTTCACGCAGCTGGTTGATGAAGACGCAGACCGTGTTGGTCTTGCCGATGACCGAAGTCAGCTTGCGCATGGCCTGACTCATCAGGCGGGCCTGCAGGCCCACATGGCTGTCGCCCATTTCGCCCTCGATCTCAGCCCTCGGCACCATGGCGGCAACCGAGTCCACCACGATGGCATCGATGGCACCGGAGCGCACCAGTGCTTCGCAGATCTCCATGGCCTGCTCGCCGGTGTCCGGCTGGCTGACCAGCAGATTGTTGATATCCACGCCCAGCGCTTCGGCATAGGTGGGGTCCAGTGCGTGCTCCACGTCGATGAAGGCCACTTCGCCGCCCTGCTTCTGGGCTTCGGCCAGAATGTGCAGAGCCAGCGTGGTCTTACCGCTGGATTCCGGGCCGTACACCTCAATGATGCGGCCGCGGGGCACACCGCCCACGCCCAGAGCCAGATCCAGACCCAGACTGCCGGTGGAAATGGCATCCACCTGCATGGAGGCGTTATCACCCAGCTTCATCACGGCACCCTTGCCGAACTGCTTTTCGATCTGGGCCAGCGCAGTGGCCAGCGCATCCTTTTTGGCCTCCGGCTCGGTCTTTTTGGTCGCCGGGGCAACGGTGTTGTTGTTCTGATTTTTTGCCATAGCGTGCTGCTCCTTTTCTTCCTGCTGCCCGCCGTGCGCGGGCTGTCCGTATACTTTCCAGTATAGTATACCACAAAATCAAAATATTACAACGAGAAGTTGTTTCTATTTTCACTTTTATTTTTCGGGTCTGTGGGCGATCATGCACCGGTCATTGCCGCCAAAATCCTTGCGGCACTCAATGTCTGCCCAGCCGTTTGCAGCCAGCAGTGCCGCCACAGCCTGCCGCTGCTGCCAGCCGATCTCCAGCACCAGTGCGCCGCCGGGCCGCAGTGCATTCTGGTAATGCTCTGCAAGGGCACGGTAGAACACAAGACCGTCCTTTCCTGCTTCCAGCGCCATGGCCGGTTCCTGCGCCACCTCCGGCTGCAGATGCCGCATCTCCTCGGCGGTGAGGTAGGGCGGGTTGGATACGATCAGATCAAGCTGCCCTTCCGGCAGGCCCTGCCAGTAGGTGAACAGGTCGCCCTCCACCGGCTGCACCGCATAGGCTGGCTTTGCCTTTGCGCGCAGGGCGTTCAGCGCCGGCCCCCAGGCAAAGGCCGGGGCATCTGCCTGCTCAAACGCGGTAGGCTCCAGCAAGTCCTCCGTCTGCCCGCCCTGCCCTTTCAGGGCGCAGCGGCAGTTCTTTTCCAGATAAACAAAGGCTGCCGGGCTTTTTTCCACGCAGGTCACCTGCGCCGCCGGGCAGAAACGCTTGATGCCCAGCCCCAGACAGCCGGTCCCCGCGCAGAGATCCAGCACCCGGGGCGCTGCAATGCCCGTCAGGGTATTGGCAGCCGCTTCCGCTACCACCTCAGTGTCTGCCCGGGGGCAGAGCACACCGGGGCCAACGGCAAGGTCAAAATCCAGAAAGCTCCAGATCCCGCACAGGTATTGCAGCGGTTCCCGCTGCTCACGGCGCGTGCAGAGGGCTTCCAGCTTTTCCGCTTCCTCCGTGGTCAGCACCCGGTCGGAAAGGCGGGCATCCCGCCCGGCTGCCACGCGGAACAGCTCCCGTGCATCGTAATCGGCATCCGGACACCCTGCAGCGGAAAGCCGGGCTTCCACGGCCCGCACCGCTTCGCGCGGGGTCAAACCAGCAATTACCATCTGCCATCCTCCGGGTCCTCGGGCAGCACAGGGGTCACAGCGGCAATGGCCACCTCGATCATGCTGTCGTCCGGTTCAAACACGGTCAGGTGCTGCACCCAGATGCCGGGCTGGCGGATGATGCGGGTGGCAATGTTATCGGACCGGCCGCACCACTTGAGCAGCTCATAGCTGATGCCCATGACCAGCGGCAGAAGCAGCAGCTTGAACAGCACCCGCAGGCCGATGCTGCCCCACGGCAGCACGCTGTAGAGGAATACGCTGACGATGACCACCAGAATGAGGAAGCTGGTGCCGCAGCGCGGATGGAACCGAGTGTACTTGCGCACATTCTCCACGGTCAGCTCATCACCGGCCTCATAGCAGGCAATGGTCTTGTGCTCGGCACCGTGGTACTCAAACACGCGGTGAATCTCCTTCATCCTGGAGATGGCCACCATATAGGTGAGGAAGATGCCAACTTTCAGCACCGCTTCCAGCACCACCTTGGCCCAGCGGCCCAATGTTACAAAGTGGTTCACACCGCCCACGATGAGGGTGGGCAGCACGGTGAACAGCAAAATCGCCAGCAGTCCGCCCAGTACGGCGGCACAGGCCAGCAGTGCGTCCTCTGCCTTTTTGCCCAAGTGGTCGCCCACCCATTTTTCAAAGGCAGTCTCTTCCTCTTCGGGGTCGTAGTCGTCACCCATGCTCACCTGAGCCGAGTACATCATGTAGCGGTAGCCCACGATCAGGCTTTCGATCATGGAGATGGCACCGCGCACCAGCGGGATCTTTGTCCAGATGCCGTGGTTCTTCACAGGGTCGATCTTGGTCTCAATGGTGCCGTCCGGCTTGCGCACGGCGCAGCAGATGAGCTTCGGGCCGCGCATCATGATGCCTTCCATCAGCGCCTGCCCGCCGACGCTGGTCTTAAAACGTTCCTTTTTGGGTTGATTCATTGGGTTCTCCTATCGGATCATATTTTTCCCGGTTATTTTACCACAGAATTGTGACAAAATCTTCACGCCTTATGGTACAGCGGCAAGCCCAGTGTGACCACTGTGCCGCGGCCCAGCGTGCTCTTGATGTCCATGGTGCCGTCCAGTGCAGTCATGATGGAATCCACCAGCGCAAGGCCGATGCCGCTGCCGCGCACCGAATTGCTGCCCTTGTAGAACTTGGTCTTGACATTCTCAAGGTCTTCCGGCGGGATGCCGCGGCCCTGATCGATGATCTCCGCAAAAGCCTTGTATTCGCCCGCCCACAGCTTGACCGTGATGCGCCCGCCGGGGGCCGAGTACTTGATGGCGTTGTCCATGATGTTGATGAACACCTGCCGCAGACGGTCCGGGTCGGCATAGACCGGGATCATCTCCTCCGGCTCGGTGTAGCTGAGCACAAGGCCCTCGCGCTGGATGCGTGCTTCACAGAACAGCACCGCATCGGTCAGCTCTGCCACAAGGTCCAGCGGGCGGCAGTCCATACGGATGCGGCCGTTCTGCAGACGGCTGAAATCCAGCAGCTCTTCCACCATGTTGTACAGGCGGCCCGTCTCATTGTTGATGATCTCAAGGCCCTTGCGGTAGTTCTCGTCTGCCGGGTCGTCCAGTGTGCGCAGGGTCTCCACCCAGCCCCGGATGGAGGTGAGCGGCGTGCGCAGCTCGTGAGAGACGGAACTGATGAACTCGTTCTTCATCTTCTCGGTCTCTTCCAGCCCTTCGGCCATCTGGTTGATGGTGCCGCGCAGGCGATCCACCTCGTCGTGCTCGTTGCCAGTGACCGGCAGGCGCACATCCAGCTCACCCCGGGCGATGCTGGCTGCGGTGCGCTCCACCTGTCCCAGCGGCACCACGATGCTGCGGATGAAGTACAGGCCGGACATCACGGTGAAAGCAAGGATCACCGCCGCGATCACAACACTTACCGCGATGGCGTTCTTGATCTGCGCTCCCACAAGGGTCAGGCTGGTGACAAGACGCATCGCCGCCACATCCTCGGCGGCATAGGGCACCAGATAACAGGTGGCCATCACCAGCTCGCCGGACTGGGTGCGGTAGACCGCCACACCAAGGCCGTCAGAAGCCTCCTGCGCCTGCTCAAAGTCGATGCCGGTCACAATGCCGTCCGCATTTGTGCCGCTGGAGGACGCAATGACCCCGCCATAGCTGTCCAGCAGCATGAACTCGTATTTGTCCTTATCGGCAAACTGCTCCACCATGCGGCGCAGGGCCACGCTGCGGGTAGCCGCCGTGCTCTGCACCGTATCGCCGGTGTACATTTTCAGCTGGCCGGACACCGAAGAGAACCGCCGGTACATGGTCTGCTGCACGCTGTTATAATAGCTGCGTGTGTAGTTGTACAGGAACATGGTTTCGGCCAGCAGCACCAGCAGCACGGTGATGAGCAGATTGCCCCGCAGCCACCGGCGGGTGATCCCGCTTCTCATTCTTCCCATCTGTAGCCGTAGCCCCACACAGTAAGGATATGGGTGGGATGGCTGGGTTCATCCTCCACCTTCATGCGCAGACGGCGGATGTTCACATCCACGATCTTCACGTCACCAAAATAGTTCTCGCCCCAGACACCCTTCAAGATCTTCTCGCGCACCAGCGCAATGCCGGGGTTGCGGAAGAACAGCTCCATGATCTGGAATTCCACCTGCGTCAGCTCAATCGGCTGGCCTGCCTTGAGCAGCACGCGGCGGTTCTCGTCCAGCACAAATTCGCCGCTGGTGAGCATCCCCAGCGGGTTTTCCTTTTCTTTTTCGTCCCCGCCTGCAGTACGGCCGACGCGGCGGCACAGCGCTTTCACACGGGCCAGCAGTTCGCTTACGCTGAAAGGCTTGGTCATATAGTCATCGGCACCAATAGAAAGGCCGCGGATCTTGTCCTGCTCCTGTCCCTTGGCGCTGAGGATGATAATGCCGATCTTCTGATCGGTGCGGCGGATGGTCTCGCACAGGGAGAAGCCGTTCATGCCCGGCAGCATCACATCCAGAATGGCCGCATCGCAGCCCGGCTTCTTCTCCAGCAGCGGCAGAGCCGCCTCGGCGCTTTCGGCCTCCACAGCCTCCATGCCCGCAAGGCGCAGGTTCAGCGCGATCATCTCGCGGATGTTGGCTTCATCTTCAACGACAAGCACTCGTACCATGAACTGTTCCTCCGTTCTTTAGTTGAGCAGATACAGCGCCTTGGACAGGCGGTAATTTTTATCACGGATCTCCACATCCGGGGCAAGCTTCGCCTGCATCTGGCGGGATGCCACGATGCCAAGGCGGGTCCAGCCCTTCAGGCTGGAGGTGGTGCGCACCAGACGCAGGGTCATTACCAGCTGGTCTTCGTCCACCGTGCGCAGCTCCACTGCACCATCATATTGTTCGCTGTCGGTCAGTTTGAGGTTGCCCTCCCACTCCATGGGCAGCTCGATATAGCAGTTGGTCTCTTCGTCCAGCAGCCCGAAGCTTTTTTCCGGGTGCGGGCTGGTATAGTCCATCCACACGATAAAATCCATGCGGCGGCTCTGGCTCATGTTCAGCAGGCCCGCTTCGTCCGGCTGGGTGGGGATCTCCACGATGCCGTCGCCGTCCAGATCCTGACTGACCAGACTGGGCACATTGCGCAGGGATGCGGTGTAAAGCTTTTCGGTGCTGATCTGATCGGCAGGCACCATCTGCTGCGTGTCCTCGTCAAAACGCAGCAGCACGCTGGCCAGATTGTTGCCGGAAATGCCGGTCCAGCCATCCAGCACCAGATAATGCCTGCCGTCCGCACCCACACCCGCCGCCACCGAGGCGCAGCCGGCGAACCGATTGGCGGAAAGGCCCATAACAGCCACCTGCTGGAAGCTGCCCTCTTTATCCACGGTCAGCAGTTCGATCTGCACGCCGCCGTCCTCCAGCGTAGACATCAGGATCAGGTCCTGATTGCCGCCGCCGGTGATATCCTCCACCAGATACTGCTGGTACTGCTGCTCCAGGATCGTGGAAAGCACGCCGTCGGTGTAGGAATACACAGCCAGATAATGGTCGCCCTGTGCCGCTGTATAACCCACCACCAGTTGGGTGGCATCGCCGGGCTGCAGCTGGGCCAGCCCCACCGACTCTACCGTGTCTGCAAGGCCCTCTACGTTCTGGCGCACATGCCAGATGTCGGCATCATCCTTCTGCAGGATGGCAATGCACACGTTGGAGCTTTGGGCGGTGGTGTAAAGCACGGCGGCATCCTGCCTGCCGTCACCGTCCAGATCCTGCAGCAGGAAAGGCGAAAGCAGGTCGCCCTGCATGGGATATTTGAGCTGTGCGCTCTCCCCCAGCCAGTCGTTCAGGGCAGTCTGCACATCGCCGTAATCGCCGGAAAGCTTGGGCGCACGCAGAAGCTCTTCCACCTGCACCTGTTCACCGGGCATGCTGCAGCCTGCCAGAAGCAGGCACAGCAGCACGCAAGCCAACCACCGGCCAAAATGATTCGGATGTTTCAACCGCTGCGCCTCCTCTGTGTGGAAAACTTGTCCGGCCAAAGGCCGAAAACATGCTATTGTCAGTATACCACGGGGCGGGCGCAATTCCAACACCCGAAAACGAGAAAAGGGGCTGCTGCACCACATTTGGTGCAGCAGCCCCTTCGGGGTCCTGATTTTTATTCTTCGGTCTTGGCAAACAAGCCTTTTTCTTTTGCGGCGTTCCAGGTCAGGCAGGTGCGCAGCTTGCTGACGGGGAAGTACGGGTTGAATTTATTGTTGTCCGCATCGTCCTTCATCAGATCCTGCTCCACTGCCCAGCGGGCGGCCTTTTGTGCGTCGGTATCGCCCTCGTCGATGTCGCTGTAGAGGGCGGTGCTTACAGGCTCCGGCTTGCCAGCGTGCTCCCACAGCAGCTCGGCCAGCTCGATACGGTTGGAGGGCATGGGGATGCCGGGCATATTGATGACGCGGTAGATGCCGGTGCCGGCTTCATAGATGATAGCACCTGCGGCAGCACCGATCACCACAGCAGAGATTGCGCCCTGAATGTTGCCGGTATCGCTGGGTCCAACCGGATCGGGTTCACCCGGAATGGGGTCAGCCTCGAAGTTTGCCTTTATTTCCACTTTCTTATCCGGCATGGTAAAGGTCACCTTGGTGGGGTCGTCCTCGACCGGTTTCAGGAAGGTGTCCGGGTCTTGCTCAACACCATCCACCTTCACCGTCCAGCCGGTGAAGTGCTCGTTGGCTTCCAGCTCCCTGCGCGTTGCTGTTACAGTATCGCCCATAGCAGCTTCGGTCTTATCCACAGTGCAGTCTACAGCCGTGATATTATACGGAATATCGCTATAATACGGTTCCGCCTTAACATTATAAGCGGGCATGGTCAGGGTCGCGGTGGTGGCGGTGCCATTCTTCAACAGCTTGGCAAGTTCTGTTTCGTCCGTGATTTCACTCTCAGTATCATTTACAACTTGATACAGCTTCCAGCCTGCAAATGTCTTTCCTTCGGGAGCATTTCCGGCAGTCAAAGTCACTTCAGTGCCTGCGGCCACAGGGGCATTCAGTTCTTCAGCTTCGCTCTCAAGTTTTGCGGTAACATTCTCACCGGTAATCACAGTGTACAGCGGACGCACATAACCGCATGTATTGCAGTTATTGTCTTTTGCATTGTCGTAAACATGGGGGGCTTTTGCTTCCTGCGCACCCGTCAGACCCAGGCAGTTTGCAGTAGTGCACTCCCTCCAGTGTTTGGTACCGTCATGTTTCCACTGGTAATTATGCCAATGCACATTCAGTATGACATTCATTTTTTTGTTGGGTTGTCCGATATCATAATCGTAGCGGAACGTCTTGGAATTGGGATCAACCGTAAGGATATTCCCATTGATTGTGCCGCCACCCGTAGCAGTTGCTTTGCTTGCGTCAAAGTGTCCCGGCAAAGTGGTAAGGTCAAACTTTCCATCACCTTCAACTGCAATATTATAGCTGCAGTCCTTCCCCTTAAACTCCTCCAAAGCCGTATTGTTCGTTGCATCCAGCGACGTCAGATTTGTATTAGAAACATACAAATCCTCCAGATTCTTGTTCGCACTTACATTCAATTCCGTCAGATTTGTATTAGAAACATACAAATCCTTCAGCTTCGTGTTCGCACTTACATCCAATACACTCAGTGGGTTTCCTCCGCAGCTTAACCATTCCAATTCTGTCTGATTCCCCAGATCCAGATTGCTCAAGTTATCCCTATAACACCCGAGCTCTTTAAGTTTTTTATTTTCACTGACATCCAATTCTGTCAGATTGTTGTCTCCGCAGCTTAATTTCACTAATTCCTTGTTTTGACTTACATTCAATGTATCCAGGTGGTTATCTTGACAATCAAAATCTTCCAGCTGCTCATTTTTGCTCACGTCGATCGACGGTAACTCATTGTGCCCACAGTAGAATGTTTTCAATAGCGGCAGCCCGCTTACATCCAGCTCTTTCAATTGGTTATGATGACAGTTAATATACGACAGGTTTTTGTTGTGGCTCAAATCTATCGTTGTCAGATTATTATAATAGCACTCGAGGAGCCAGATGTTCGTAAAAAACTCGATTCCCTTTAAGTTACTTATTTCTTTATTATCACAAGAAATCCACTTTGCGGCCGCGATCTCACTTGGGCTGAAATACTTGTCGTGATCTTTATCCCATTCTCCCGCCACATAGTCTCTAAAATTTTCGTCCGGAAAGTTTTTCTCGTTGATTGCAATATACTCCTCCGGCACAGCAGCATCCGCCTGCGCACTTACGCCATTTTCCTGTTCTTCCGCCCCCGGCTCCGCCGCAAACGCGCCCACCGGCAGAACCGACAGCATCATGCACACCGCAAGCGCTGCACTGAGAAGTCTCGTACTCTTTTTTCTCATGTTCTCTTCCTCTTTTCGTTTGTTATTTTGCAGGCACCCACCCCAAAAGGCACCGTCTGCTCTTTAAGTCTACCCCCCCCCCCATACAACATATCAAGAGGCATTTTGCTAGAAAATAGGTTCGAGTTTTTAGTGGAATTGTTAAAATGTTTACGGTTTTGCCCGTTATTCCCGGGAACATTCAGAAGCAATGAAGATGCCACGCAAAAAAAAGCCCTCTCCCATTGCTGGGAAAGGGCTTTTGAACACTGTATCAAACAGTCAGAGCAGATCAGACGAGCTCCAGAACTGCCATCTCAGCAGCGTCGCCGCGGCGAGCGCCGATCTTGATGATGCGGGTGTAGCCGCCGTTGC
>OGKF01000918.1_pt1 | contig 14642 bp, 9 predicted proteins | sample 1572391 | NCBI WGS metagenome assembly OGKF01 (sample SAMEA2582095, study PRJEB24529) | metagenome | biome: Human gut stool | place: China | collected 2011
GTTACGGCTGCTATCAGGTCGGCGGGTTTCCGCCGGGTTGGGCCGAATGGAATGATAAGTTCCGCGATGTCGTGCGCCGTTTCTGGAAAGGCGATTTGGGTCAGACGCCCGAACTTGCCAGCCGCATAGCCGGATCGTCCGATGTCTTTAATTATAACAATCGCGATATTTGGGCAAGCGTCAACTTTATCACGGCGCATGACGGTTTTACACTGCGCGATTTGGTAAGTTATAACGGCAAACACAACAATTCCAACGGCGAAGAAAACCGTGACGGCAGCGACAGCAACTGGAGCTGGAATTCCGGCGCCGAAGGCGAGAGCGACAACAAAACCGTCACTTCCAACCGCTACGCCCGCGGCCGGGCGTTGATGGCGACGCTGCTGCTGTCTTTCGGGACGCCGATGATGCTGGCCGGCGACGAGTTTGCGCATACCCAGTTCGGCAACAACAATCCTTATTGCCAGGACAACGTGCTGACCTGGATTGCCTGGGAGGCGATTACCGACGAGAACCGGAGTTTTGCCCGCTTTGTCAAAAAACTGGTGCAGTTGCGCAAGAAGCTCAGAATTTTCGAACGCCGTCATTTCTTTACCGGGCGTCCGGTCAGCCGCAGCGGCGTCAAGGATATTACCTGGTATACGGAAAAAGGCTGCGAGTTTGCCGAAGCGGATTGGCATGACGCAAACCGTAAGTCTTTGTCTTATTGCGTTTACGGCGGCAGCCGCTACGTCATGTGCATTTTTAATGCTGACTTCAACGAATTGAGCTGGAAGCTTCCCGATATTGACAACACGATGACCTGGAATCTGCTTTTGGACAGTTCTTCCAAATTTACCGGTGTGCCGGCCTCAGACAAAACAATCAGGGTTCCCGGCTGGAGCGTGCTGGTTTTTGAAATTAAACGATAGAAAACAAGGGGAAATCAGATGGAGGAAAATCTCAGGCTTCTGGCGGAAAAGTTAGGACTTTCGGTGCGCTTTTCCGACGCCGGACTGATTAAAAAAGATTATGAAGTCAGCGAAGACGTTATCCGCTTTATTGCCGACAGTCTGGGATTTAAAGCCTGGACGGCAGACGATGTCAATGTGTCGCTGGCCGAAATAGAACGCCGTCGCTGGATGCAAACGCTGGATACGATTTATGTCGTGGAAGAAGGTGACGTCAGTTTCAGCGCGGTTGTTCCCGTTTCGCGTCTCGGCGCCGCCTTTGATATTATCGCCGCGCCTGAGAATTCCGGCCCCGGCATTTTCGGTCAGCTGTCTTTTCGCGTCAGTGATACCGGCGAGCGCTATGTTCTGGACGGTACGGAATTGGCACGGATAGAGATGCGCATCAATACGGCGCTGAGTTTCGGCTATTACAGCCTGACCTTTAAGATGGATGAAGACCTTTTCTTTTCGACTTTGGCCGTGGCGCCCCGCCGCTGTTTTGAAAATGCCGCATTGTCCGGCGGCAAGGTCTGGGGTTTCAATATACAGCTCTATTCGCTGAAAAGCGAACGCAATTGGGGTGTCGGCGATTTTACGGATCTGTCCGAACTGGTCAAGATCGCCGCCCGCAGCGGCGCCAATGTCATCGGTCTCAATCCGCTCAACGTGCTGAATCATACCTATCCGGAAGACGCCAGCCCTTACAGTTCGCTGAGCCGCCTGTTTATGAACCCGATATATATCGACATTGAAAATGTGCCGGAGTTTACGCCGTCCGACCGGGAGGATAATCTGGAGCTGATTAAGGAACTCCGCGGCAGCGAACTGATTAAGTATACCGAGGTTTATCGCCTTAAGGTAAAATTGCTGGGCGAATTTTACAAACGGTTCAAGTTCGGCAAGGATCAGAAGCGACAGACGGATTATCAGCGTTTCTGCGAAAGCAAGGGCGTCGACTTGGACAAGATGGCCGTTTTCCAATGCCTGTATGACGAAAAATGCGCGTCGGGATGGTGCGGCGGCTGGCGGGCATGGGAAAAAGAGTTTCAGAATTTCAACACCGAGGCGATTCAAAAATACATAACTTCGCACAAAGAACGCATAGAGTTCTTTAAGTATATGCAGTTTGAAGCGGAGCGGCAGTTTGATCTGGCGCATCAGACCGCAGTGGAATGCGGCATGCGTCTCGGCTTTTACCGTGACTTGCCGGTCGGCGTCAATTCTGAAAGCACCGAAGTTTGGAGCGATCCGGAACTGTTTATTCCCGGTGTCGGCGCAGGCGCGCCGCCGGACGCTTTTTTTCCTGCCGGGCAAAAATGGTGTCTTGGCACCTTTAACCCTTTTGTCCTCAAGGAAAAATGCTATCAGCCTTTTATCAAAATCCTGCGTGCCAATATGCGTTCGGCCGGCGCGTTGCGCATTGACCATGTTATGGGATTAATGCGTTTGTATATAATTCCCGACAGCGGCACTGCCGGAACTTACCTTTATTTCAATTTTCGCGATATGCTCAATATCGTCGCGCTGGAGAGCCATTTGAACCAGTGCATGATTGTCGGCGAAAGCATCGGCAACGTGCCCGAAGGTTTCATTGACACGCTGCGCGCCCGCAATGTCTATTCTCTGGGCGTCCTCTGGGCTGAGCGTTTTGACGCCGGCTGGGGCGATTTTCGCAGTCCGCAGCAGTATCCCGAATATGCGTTTACCTCAATCGGCACCCACGACATGGCGCCGTTGCGGATGTGGTGGTTCGGATATGACATTGCCCTCATGCGCAGCTTGAACATTATTGACAATGATGAAACACAGTCCCATGCCTACCAGAAACGCGAAGTCGATCGCTGGAAACTCCTTCATGTTTTGGACATTAACGGCGTCTGGCCGGAAGACAACCTTCGCAAAGGCGATTATATCTACGGCGAAGCCTATCCCGAAGGAATTGAAGAGGCGGTTCATCGTTTTGCCGCCCGTTCGGTTTCCAAAGTTTTTCTGGCGCAGCCGGAAGACATTTTTCATGTTGAAAAAATGCAGAACCTTCCGGGCGTTGACCGGGACAAACATCCGAACTGGCGCCGCAAGCTTCCGGTTGATTTGGAAAAATTCGAAACCGATATTGCCTATATCCGCAATATCAGGGCCATCCGACGCGAGAGGTAATCGGCACCCGCTTAAAGGAAAAGGCCTTTCCTTTCTGGAAAGGCCTTTTCTCTGCCCCGATTACCTCCGCATTCTATTTGAGGTAATCCAAAATCGACAAGCTCATGGTCGTCTGCATGACCGAATAGGAAGCCTGCAGGTTTTCTACCGCCAGCAGCAGTTTGGTCGCAGCCTCCGTCTTGTCGACGTTTTTCAGTGACGAAATGTTGTTTTCCAGATTGTTTTTTACCAGCGTCTGGTTTTCCGTCACGTTGTTTAACAGTACCGTGTTTGAATTGGTTTTGGCCAGAATTGAATATAAATCCGGGTTGGAAGTGGACGTATCGGCCGAAGAGTTGAACAGGGCGTTCTGAATCAAATCCAGCGAGTCCATTACCCGGTCCATGGCCTGATCGGAGTTAATCAGACTGTCCGTGCCGTCAGCCGGATTGCGCGTGTCGACCAGATTGCCTTGGGCAATTTGACCGAGGGCGCGGAACATCTGTTCAAATACCGCGTCCTGCCCGTTGATATCAAAAGTCAGGCTCTGGTTGTCGGAAATCATCTTGCTGGAAGACAGGGTGCCGCCCTGATAATAAGACTGGGTTTCCATGCTCCATTTTCCCGAAGCGTCAATAACCTGCGGGTTTCCTTCGTCCGGCAGATATCCGGGGTCGGCGGTTACATAAAGTGTCGTGCCGTCGTCGCTGATGCCCGTAACCTGAACCCGCGGCACGGTGTTGCTGCCGAAGCCTTCCATATTGATGACCGAGCCGACCGGGAAAGAGGTCGAGAAGGTAACGTCGTCGTTGGGCGAAATCGTCGTGCTTTCCATAATCGGCGTATCTTCGTCAACCGTAATGGTCTTGCCGTCGGAAGAAATGGACTTGATGGTATAGGCTTTGGCGTTTGCCCCGGCGCCGTCGCCGCCGATGACGATGGTGTCGCCGGCTTTCAGGGAAGAAAACGCGCCATGCTGGGTAGCCTTGATTGTTCCGTTTTCGCGGTTAAAGGTCAGGTCGCCGGTCGTACGGTCATTGGCGGTAATGCCTTCTTTCAGAAAACCGCCGGCGTTTCCGGCTGTCAGGGTGGCCGTATTGCCGCCGGTTGACGCAATAGTCAGATTGCCGACGCTTTTGCCGTCCATCGACATGTTGGTCAGGTTGGCCGCGGCGCTTTCCGGGAATTTAATGTTAATGCCGTCATAATAGTTCTGAAAATCTTCCAGCGAGTTGAACGGGAAATTAATCGGCGCCTGGGTCGTGTTTCCGCCGCCGAACAGATATTTTCCGTTAACAAAGGTGTTGAGGCTGTCAACCAGCATTTTCAGCGTTGAAAATGCGGTTGTCTGCAACTGTTTCATCTCCTGATACTGGTCATTGCTCATCGTATGCGGCTCGCCGGTCGTAACCCCGTTGGCCTTCAGAACCGTTGAACTTCCGTTGATGGTATACAGCGGGAAAGAAAATTTGGTGCCTTCGAACTTAAATTCGGGATTGCTCGGCAGTTTGTCTTTCAGCGCGTTCATGATTTCTTCGGCGCTGGTCAGGCCGCTAATGTCGATGTTATTGCCGTCGCCGTTGGTTGCAAAGGTATATGTTGTGCCGTTAACGGTCAGGGTCTTGCCCAGATAGTCGTTGATGTCGTTGCTTGAGAAACTGATTTCGCCGCCGGTATAGTCAGGCGTAAGGTTTCCCGTCAGCGCGCTGCTTTCCGATTTCGGCGTGCCGGTTTTGACGCCGTTCGCGTTCAGGATGGAAGACGTGTTGTCAACCGTGTACAGCGGGTAGGAAAAAGTCGTGCCGTTAAACGTGAATTTGTCATTGGCAGGCAGTTTGTTTTCCAGCGCGTCCATAACGTCTTGCGCGGAAGTTGCGGCACTGATGTCGATGTTGTTGCCGATGGCGTCTTCCGCAAAGGTGTACGTGGTGCCGTTAATCGTAATCGAACGTCCCAGATAATCGGCCTTGTTGTCGCTGGTAAAAGTGATTTCGCCGCCGGTCTTGTCCGGGTCTTTCTGGGTCGACGTATCGCTGACCGAACCGCTGAAAGAAGTCAGTATGCTTTTAAAGTCTTTGATGGTCGACTGAATGGATTCCAGCGATGTGTTGATGGTGTTCAGTTCTACCTCAAGAATGCTGTTGTTTTCCATATAGTTGTTGTTTACGGTCAGCGCCGCCTCCAGACTGACAATGCTGTAAGCGCTCATGCCGTAGCCGGAATAGGTCTGCGACTTCAGGCCCGTAATCGACTGAAAACTGTACTGATCAACCAGCTGCTTGTTTTTAAGCGCGCCGTTCATCATGTTAATGTAAGTTGAATAAGTTGGAACTCTTACCATGGCAATACCTCCTAGTTAACCATATTCAGCAGCATGTCCAGAATTTCTTTGGACGCCGTAAACATTTGAGCGCAGGCCGCGTAGCTCTGCTGAAAGACAATCAGCTGGCTGAGCTCTTCGTCCATGTCAACGCCGCTTATTTGCGCTTCTTTGGTTGAAATCGAATTTGTCAGCTCCTGCTGATATGCCAGCGTTTTGGATGCTTCGTTGGTTTCCGACGCGATGTTGCCGACGAAGGTCGATGCATAGTTGGATAGGGTGGTTGACATTGACGACAACGTGCCTGATTGTCCGAACGACTGCGATTCCGTAAAGACTTTGACCATTTCGTTAGCAATAGTGTTCGATGCCTGATTGAGCTTGTATTCGCTGCTGGCAACGTCATACTGCGGCGAACCGTTGGCAATCAAGGCCGGGGTCGTCTGCAGCTCTTCACGGACGCTGATGGACGACGATACGCCGGCATTCGAAGGCGCCAGACCGAGTTTTTCAATAACGCCGCCCTGGCCGCCGGGAGCGACGCTTTCGCTGATTTCCATCTGCTCTCCGGACGCGTTGACAATTCGCAGAACATAGCCGTTGCCGTTCGGAACCAGCGAGGCCTGAATATTTTCGTTCAAGACCGGATCGCTGTTGATTTTGTCAACAATGGTCTGCAGGCTGTCGTTCGGATAAATGTTGATGGAACCGTAGTTCAGACCGTGCGACGTATCCGAGAAGTTAAGGGTAACGACGTTTTTCAGTCCCAGATTCATGCCTTTGCTGACAACTTTTGAGTCATAAATGGCTTCGTTGGTGTTGCTGACGAAAAAGTCGTTCAGTCCGAAGAAGCTTGAGAAACCTTCGGCGGTACGGTCGTAAGTGCCGTCGCCGTTGGCGTCAAACTTGATGCTGACGCTGCTCTGTTCGCTGCCGACGGTCGAGCTGGCCTCGTCCATAATGGCAATGCTGTATTCGCTGTCACCGGTGTCGATAACCAGATGTCCGTCGTCGTCAAAGCCTGCGGAAGCCTGCGGCAGATTGGCACCGTCGGGTGATTGCAGCCAGTCATTGATACGCTGGGTCATCTCGGCAACGGTACCCTCGGTAAAGCCGAGACCACCGTTGAGATTGGTTGTGGCAACCTGATTGCCTTCCGAGTCAAAGATGATAAAACGGACGTCGCCGTTTTCAATACTGATATGCTGCGCATTAGGGTCAATAAAGCTGCGGGTACCGGTCAGCGACGACGGTGTGTTCGGGTAAGCCGTACCCTGGTTGTGAATGGCGTTAATCTGCGTTTTCAGAACGCCGGCAAGCTCATCCAGCTGCGATTGCAGCGAGGGCAGGGTAACGTCGCGGATTTCGATGAGCCCCTGAATTTCGCCGCCGGCAATCTGATTGGTAATGTCGACGCCGTCAACATAAATTCCGGAAATGCCGCCGCCGGCATAGGAAGTTGTCGCGCTGGCCTGGGCAACCGAGTTGTGGCTCAGTTTGTGAACGTCGCGGTCAAGCAACGTTACGCCGTTTTTGGTCTGGATGACCATTTCGCCGTTTTCGCGTTTGAAATAATTGATGTCAATCAGGCCGCTGAGGTCACGCAGGGCAGAGTCTCGCTGGTCTTCCAAATCGGCAACGCCGTCATAGCCCAAGACCTGATATTTGACGATTTTGTCGTTCAGGGTTTTCAGTTCGTCCAGCAGGTTGTTGATCTGGTCAACGTCTTCCTTGATGCTCATGTCAGCATCGCCGCGGAGTTTCTGTATTTCTTCCGAAAGGTAGTTCAGGCGCGAAGTGACCGTGTTCGCCGCATTTAACAGATTATAACGCCCGGTTGCGGAAGTGACGTCGGTTGAAAAGGTGTTGAAAGCCGCCTGAAGGTCTGCAACGCTGGCCGAAATGGAATCATCGCCTTCCGGCGTGCCGAGCAGGGTTTCCGTCTTGCTCAGATACTGGCTTTTGCCGTTGGCCGTACCATAGGCATTGTTTGCCGCCAGAAAACTCCGCAGCAGGCCTTCGTTGACGGTGCGGGTAATATTACCGAGGGCGACGCCGGCGTTTTGTCCGGCCAGAACCACATTTTTTTGCGCCGCCGTCTTGCGGGTATAGCCTTCCGTATCTACGTTGGCGACATTGCGGCCGATGATGTCCAGCTGCTGCTGCGCCACTTTCATTCCGGTAAGGGAAGTTTGCAATCCTGATAATAATGCCATGGTAAAAACTCCTATAAAGTTCTGTTTATCGCTATTGCGTTTTTACTGTTGTCCAGCGGCGAATACTTGCCCTGGCTTCCGTACGAAGTAGAGTATGCCTTGGTACGGTTTTTGGCCAGATTGACAATGGAATCCATAATCGTCTGGCTGACTTTCATTCTGGTTTGCAGAAGCTTGCTGTTTTCATGCTGAAGTTCGTCAAGCTTCAGCGCTTCTTCGCGCAGGGTCAGCTTGTCTTCCTGATCCAGCAGTTTCAGCCCTTCCTGATTTTTGATAAAAAAGGCCACAAAGGAACGATAGGCCGTAACCAGTTTGACTTTTTGCTCGTATAATGCGGCGACTTTATCCGTCTCGAACTTTTCCAGAGCGTCGTTTTCTTCTCTGAGCAGCTCGGAGAAACTGCGGACAATGTCCAGATAATCCGCGGCTTTGGCTTTGATTTCTTCTTTCTGCGACAGGTTTTCCATCTTACACCTCTTTGTTTTTTGTTCCGTCGATAAAGCCCTGAGACTGAACTTCCTGCATTTCCAGAATGGACTTCATTACATAGTCGGCGACCCCGACGGTGCCGGTCTTGGCCATTGCCTTGCCGTATTCGTTTATCAGCAGCGAACGGAAGACTTTTTCGCCGTTGCCGCCGCCGAACATTCCGTCGGTCGAAATTCCCTCAAACATGGTTTCGACCATGCGGCTCAGGAAAAAGGCCTCAAAGTCCTCGGCCGTCTGTCTGATTTCTTCGGTACCGCCGTTTTGGGCGCTTGCCATCAGGCTTTTCTGGCGCTCAATGGCCAGTCCGCTGTAATCGGTATGTAATGCCGGGCTCATCATCTTAAATTACCTCAATATCTGCCTGCAGGGCGCCGCTGGCCTTAATGGCCTGCAAAATGCTGATAAGGTCGCGCGGGCTGACACCGAGAGCGTTCAGGCCGTCTACCAGTTCCTGCAGGTTGACGCCGGTATCCAGAACGCTGAGTTTGGTTTCGACGCTTTCGTTAATGTCAATCGCCGAAGTTACGCCCGTAACCGTCGTGCCGTCGGAAAACGGCAGCGGCTGCGATACAATCGGCATGTCCGTAATCTTGATGGTCAGGTTGCCCTGGGCAATGGCCAGACGGTTGATTTTGACGTCTTTGCCGATAACCACGATGCCGGAGCTTTCGTCAATGACAACTTTTGCCGTCTGGTCGGGCTGCACCTGCAGTTGTTCGATTTTAGTCATCAGGTCGACGATTTTGTCCCTGTACTGATCCGGGACGTCCAGCTGAATGGTTGCCGGGTCGGTCGCTTTGGCCGTCTGCTCTCCCAAAAAGGCGTTAATGGCATCCGAAACCCGCCGTGCCGTCGTAAAGTCGGGGTTGCGCAGGGCAATGCGGATAGTATCCAGGCTCTCCAGCGAAAAAGGGATTTCATTTTCAATAATCGCGCCGTTGGCAATGCGTCCGGAAGTCGGAACCCCTTTGGTAACCGAAGCTGTTGCGCCGCGTGCCGAAACGCCGCCGACGGCAACCTGCCCCTGCGCCACGGCATATACTTCGCCGTTGGCGCCGACCAGCGGTGTGGCAATCAGCGTGCCGCCCTGCAGGTTTTTGGCGTCGCCGAGCGCCGAAACCATAACGTCAATTCGGCTGCCCTGTCTGGCAAAAGCCGGCAGATTGGCCGTAACCATGACCGCGGCAATGTTCTTTGACTTCAGCTGACCGTCGCGCGAGTTGATGCCGACGCTGTCCAGAAGCGAAACCAGGCTTTCCTTGGCAAAATTGATTGATTTGATGTTGTCTCCGGTGCCGTTTAAGCCCACAACCATGCCATAACCGACCAGCTGGTTGTCTCTGACGCCCTCAAAATCGGCAATATCTTTTATGCGCGATGCCGAAAATGCCGGCAGGCTTAACAGCAGGCTGACAAGCATAACCAGTGTGAAAGTGGCTGTTTTCTTAAACTTCTTTGCATTCATAACGCAAAAACTCCGCAAAAATCACATTAAACTTATATGTTTATATGCAAAATGCGTGCCAAATATTGTAAAGGTGGTTTTTTGTGCCTAAATCAATTATATGCTTGTCGGTATTTTCCGTACAACTATACTGTAAATGTCGGACCGGAATATAAAAACTGAAAGTGTTGGGATAAATGTTTAGGACGTTGCTGATTCTGATTGAACATTTTAAACTCGGGCTTCTTGGATTCGTTATTGTAATGGCTATCTTATTTACGATCTATTCGCACCGGGTTTATTCGCCGCAGAATATGGGAACGGCCGTTGATACCGTTTGTCTGGAGGCTTTTTCCGCTGCGGTTCCTTGTTAATTTGCTGCCTTTGGGAGAGAACCGATGCCGTCGCGCCGCGAACCGATATGGACGGGTAATTTTATTGCCGTCAGTTTTGTGAATCTGTTTGTCTTTCTGAGCTTTCAGATGATTTTTCCGACCCTGCCGCTTTATGTCAAAAGTCTCGGCGGATCTGATGCCGTTATCGGCCTTGTCATGGGTATTTTTACGGCCGCAACCCTGATTGCCCGGCCGACGGCCGGCATTCTGCTTGACCGTGTCGGCAAAAAGAAAGTGCTGCTTTGCGGTCTTGGTGTTTTTACCATTATGGTTTATCTCTACGGCATGGTCGGCAGCATTGCGCTGATTATTCTGGTTCGCCTCGGCCATGGCCTGGGCTGGGGGCTCGCCGGTACTGCGACGGCTACCATTGCCGCCGAAATCATACCTAAGTCGCGTTTTGCCGAGGGAATGGGCTGGTTTAGTCTGGCCAACGGGCTGTCAATGGCCTTTGCGCCGGCTCTGGGCATTTATCTCGGCGGCCTTTGCGGCCTGCGCAGCGTGTTTCTTATTGCCGCAGCCATTGCCCTGGTAAGTTTTGGCATCGGTTTTTTCATCAAATGCAGTCATCGCAAAAATGCGCTGCTGTCCAAGCGTCTGAAAGTTGAAATTTACGAAAAGTCGGTTATTCCGACTGCCGTGCTTATGTTCTGCCTGACTTTCACTTTCGGGTCAATTATCAGTTTTCTGCCTTTATATGCCTATTCGCAGGGGATAAAAAGCATCGGCGTCTTTTTTTCCGTTTATGCGGTTGTCATTCTGATTACCCGTCCGCTGGTCGGCAAAGCCGTTGACCGGTTTGGCTTTGACGTTGCCATAATCCCCGGCTTTATGCTGCTGTTTGTCGCAATTGTCATTTTGTCGGCAGCTTCGGTCCTGCGGGAGTTTCTGTTGGTTGCCGTCATCTACGGCATCGGTTTCGGCGCGTTGCAGACGACCATTCAGACCATGGCCGTGCGCGATGTTCCGCATTACCGTCTTGGCGCCGCCAACGCCACGTTGTTTACCGGTCTTGATTTGGGCATGGGCATAGGCGTTATTGTCCTCGGGCTTATCGCCGACCGCTGGGGTTATCGGAACATGTACCTGTTTACATTGATACCGGTGGTTTTTTCTGCGCTGTTTTATCTTTTTTACGCCCGTCGGCACCGGCTGTCGGCGTCGTTGCTTGTCGGCGGCGGTCATTAGTCTTCTGAAACGGCCGATATTTTTGCCATGGCAAATTTCCGAAGATACAGATAATTTTGTGTTGCGCGGCGCCAATCTCTGTGTTATCAAGCCTGAAGAATGATAGAAATAAACGACATAACCGTGCGCATTGGTTCCAAAGTGCTTTTGGAACATGCTTCCGCGCATATTTCCGACGGTCAGAAAGTAGGTCTGGTCGGCGCCAACGGCTGCGGAAAATCAACGCTGTTCCGCGTGCTGAAAGGCGAATTGGAAACCGAAACCGGTTCGGTCTTTTTCCCTAACAGTTACCGGGTTGTTTTTGTTGAGCAGGAAATGCGGGATATTGACGTCCCGATATTGGATTTTCTGCTTTCGACCGACCGTGAGCGCACCGAACTTCTGCAAAGGCTGGAGACCGCGTCCGGCGATGAACTTGCCGAAATTCACGAGCGCCTGAACATGATTGAAGCGGCTTCGGCGCCGGCGCGGGCAGCCGGAATATTGCACGGCCTCGGCTTCAAAAACGAAGATTTGTCACGCCCGATAAGGGAGTTCTCCGGCGGTTGGCGCATGCGTCTGGCTTTGGCTGCGGCCCTGTTTCAGCCGTCCGAAGTCCTGTTGCTCGACGAACCGACCAATCACCTCGATTTGGAAGCCGGAATGTGGCTGGAAAACCATTTGCAGAAATATCGCGGTACTTTGGTCATCATCAGCCATGACCGGAATATTCTCAACGCGCTTTGCGATTATATCGTTCATTTTGACAATCTGAAACTGGTCACTTATTCCGGCAATTACGATACTTTTCAAAATACCCGTTCCCTGCGGAAAGAACAGCTGCAAAAGCAGGCGGAAAAGCAGGAGCAGAAGCGCCGCCACCTGCAGTCTTTTGTTGACCGTTTCCGCTATAAGGCAAGCAAAGCCAAACAGGCGCAGAGCCGCCTCAAAATGCTGGAAAAGATGCAAAGCGTAACGCTGATGGAAGACGCAGCTTCCGCACGGTTCAGTTTTCCCGAGACCGAAGAGCTGCCGCCGCCGCTGCTTACCATAGAAAACGGCGTCGTCGGTTATGACGGCCGTCCGGTGCTGAAAAAGCTCAATTTTCAGGTTGTTGACAATGACCGCATTGCGCTGCTCGGCGCCAACGGAAACGGCAAGTCGACTTTGGCCAAACTGGTTGCCGGACGCCTGCCGCTGATGGAAGGCCGCGATATTCGTTCCTCCAGACTCAGGGTCGGTTATTTTGCTCAGCACCAGGCCGAAGAACTGCCTCTGGAAGAAACGGCCTGCGCTTTTATGGTGCGCCTGCTGCCCGATTTGCCCGAGCCGAAGGTTCGCGCGCACCTTGCCCGTTTCGGTTTGGGACAGGAAAAGGCCCTGACGCGGATTGCGCTTCTTTCCGGCGGAGAAAAGGCCCGGCTGCTCTTTGCCGCTATGACGTATAACGCGCCGCAGCTGCTCATTCTCGATGAACCGACCAATCATCTGGACATTGACGGCCGCGAAGCGCTGATAAATGCGCTCAACGAGTATAACGGTTCGGTGATTCTCATTACCCATGACATTCATCTGATTGAACTGATAGCCGATAACCTGTGGCTGGTAAAAGACGGCTGTTGCAGACCCTATGACGGCGATTTGGCTGATTACAGAAACCTGCTGCTTGTCAAAACCGAACCGGAGAAAAAAGTTAAACCGAAACCTGAAGTGCCGAAGGTAAATGTCCGCGAGGAAAGGAAAAGCGTCAGCGCGCGTTTGCGCCGCGTGGAGCGGGAGATGGAAAAGCTCAATGCCGACAGGGCGGCGATTGAGGCGGCTTTTCAGACACCGCTGACTTCTGAGGAAATTATCCGCAGCCAGAAGGAACTGGCATGGATTTCCGCTGCGTTAGGCGAATATGAGGAAGAATGGCTTGAACTTTCCGAACGGCTGGAACAGCTCGGTCAGTAAATGTTGGCCAGAAACATAACCAAAATGAAAACCATCAGTGCCGAACCGAGCAGAATCAGAACCGGCGAAGCTTCCGTTTCCCTGCGCAGCACCCAGCTGGCGGCAAATACCGCCAGATAACTGACCAGATAGGCTCCGCTTGCCAGATTGACAATCGAATTGAAATCAAAATATATGGTTGCCAGCGTCAGAACAGCGACGGACAAAGCGTTGCCGTAAGTGCCGTGCTCCCAGAATCTTTTGTGGTAGATTTTCGGCATGATTTTCTGTTCGGCCAAAGCGTAGGAAATGCGGAAAACGCTGAAATATGTTGCGCTGATGCCGGAAATGAAGGCGATAATCGCCGCGGCGAACATAATGCCGTATCCCCACTTGCCGAACAGTTTTTCGGCCGCAATGGTTATGGCCGTGTCGGCGTTGGCGGTCAGATCGGCTTCGGGAATGTCTTTGAGAATGATATACGCCAGACTGGTATAGAGCAGGGCGACGATTATGATCGTCAGATAAATGGCCGCCGCAATCGTAAATTTCGGATTTTTTACGTCGGCTGCGGCATTGGTAATGATGCCGTAACCGGCATAGGCGAAAAAAGTGATGCCGATACTGCCCAGAAAAGCGGTGGGCGTAGGCATGAAGTCGACCTTGTCGGAGCGGACGTCAAGTTCAATAAACGCGCCGGCAATCAGCGACAGCAGAACAAAAAACTTAAAGGCGACCATCAGGGTCTCGGCGTTGCCGACTTTGTCTGCCCCCATCATATTCAGAATTGCCAGCGCAATGATTATGCCCGAGGCAAAATAGTTGACGCAGACCGGTTCCATGGCCGCGTCGTGCAGAAACTTGCAGGCATAAATGCCGAAAGACTTCGCCAGCATTGAAATTGAAACAAACGAGGTAATGTAGTAAATCAGCGTGAATGTTCCCGAAACCGCCCTTGATTTGAACGCAATTTTAAAATAGTCGGTCAGACCGCCGGAATCCGGATATTTTCCGGAAAGTTTCGCGTAGGAATAACCGGAAAACATCGCCGCGATGCCGGCAATGATAAAGGAGTAGTAGCTCAGGTTGCCCGCCTGCAGAATAACCTCGCCGAGCAGGGCGAAAATACCTGCGCCGACGACCGAACCGATTCCCATGGCGGTTACGCTGATAAGTCCCATGTCATATTTTTTTAAAACCATTTTGTGTCCCTTGTCTGAGGCTGATATAATATTCTCCGGCCGCTTTTCAATAAAAATTTCTGGGCTCCGCTTTATTTTTTTCGGACGGCGATTATATAGACCGAAAGTTTTGTAATCTTTTGTTTATGGAAAAGGCCGTGAAAAAAATCATCATCATTTTGTCCTGGCTGTTGGTCGCCGGCTGCGCTTCGCTGGAACGCAGTCTCGTCAAAGATATTGTGGACACCGGCAAAGTCAGTCTCAACCGTTGCGAAGTCGAAGGCTTTGAATACGGCGGGGTCGATTCGGCGCTGGACGGCGGGCAGGTCTTAAAACTTTTGATGATTCACGGTGTCGGCACGCATCATCCCGGCTATTCCATGCGTCTTCAGGAAAACCTTGCCGGCAATATCGGCTTCAATGTTGTGAG
>OGKF01000923.1_pt1 | contig 14607 bp, 10 predicted proteins | sample 1572391 | NCBI WGS metagenome assembly OGKF01 (sample SAMEA2582095, study PRJEB24529) | metagenome | biome: Human gut stool | place: China | collected 2011
CGGCAAAGATATAAATTTATCGGATTTACCCCTCAGATTATTACGTTGACCCATTTTAATACTATAATAAAAATGCCCCCAAAGACAGCTGATAGAATTGAAGTAGTAGATGCCTTAAGAGGTATCGCCTTGTTTGCAATTGTAATTGTACATTGTTTGGAACACTATAATCTCTATTACATACCGGATGATTATCCGCAATGGCTTACATCGTTAGATAAAGGGATATGGAATACAACCTGGTTCATCATGGCGGGAAAAGCCTTCTCCACTTTCTCTCTTCTTTTTGGGTTCAGTTTTTACATTCAGTTCAGTAATGCTCAAAAAAGAGGGATTCCATTTAAGGGCAGATTTGTATGGAGAATGTTTCTTCTTTTAATGTTTTCTCAGTTACACTCTTTGTTCTATAATGGCGACATATTGTTGCTATATGCGGTAATGGGGCTCTTTCTTGTCTCTGTTTCTCATCTTTCTACAAGGAAAATACTCATAATAGCCTCATTGATGATTATACAACCGATAGAATGGATAAGGGTAATATGCTGTCTGTATGATGTTCCTTTCTTGGAATACGGTGAACACTGGATGAAGTATGGAGCCTTGGCCAAACCTGTGATGCAATCCGGAAGTTTTTTCGAAGTTGTACAGTCTAACATAACCTACGGACAATTGTATGGTAATCTCTGGCAAATAGAAAATGGAAGAATATTCCAGATTGGAGGATTGTTTTTGTTTGGAATGATTGCTGGAAGACTGTCTCTTTTTAAGAATATTCCCCAATCCATATCTTTATGGAAAAAGATAACTTTATGGTCAGCCCTTCTTTTTATTCCTTTGAATGTAGCCCGAATGGTCTATCCAGATATAGCCCAAGGTAATAAAGCACTTCTTATGCCCCTTGATATAGCTATTCCGTCAATATGCAATTTCCTGTTTATGGGGCTGCTTGTTGGATGCTTTATCCTGTTATGGTACGACAAAGGCAATGGATATAAGTTTCAAAGACTTTTTATCCCTTTTGGTAAAATGAGTCTTACAAACTATATCACACAATCAATTATCGGCATCACCTTGTTTTATGGATTCGGTTTCAATCTTTATAAATCAACTGGAGCTACAGCTTGCCTTTTTATAGCTATAATTATATTTGTTGTACTACTTGCAGCTAGTAATCTGTGGCTAAAGAAACACAGACAAGGGCCTTTGGAATGGATATGGAAAAAACTGACATGGATTGATTTCAAAAATAATAAAATATGATGAGTAAAGAGGTCGATTATTGTTCACAAGATAATCGTCAAGGTGGTTATTTTGAGTAAAGTCTGTTAACAAGGTAGGGTATGGGTTGACCAGGATGTGGAAAACGGTTGCTCTTTAAGTGGTCGTCTGCCTTATTATAAAGAGACAGGCGACTGCTTGTTTTTTACAAAAGATGGAAAATGATATACAAGAAGACAAATTTGTAGATATATCAACTAAAAGATTCATATTTTATTTTTATTTTTGTATGTGAGCTAAAAAGTTATTTAGCTGAATTTTGAGTAAGAAATATAGTATAAACAATTAATATCTATTAATATGAAAACATATATCCCTAATCCTCTCGATACAGAGCATATCGTACTTCCTGAAGCATTAAATGAACTGACTGAACAAATGGCCCGTAACGTACACGAAGTATGGGCAAAAGGGCGCATTGATGAAGGCTGGAGTTACGGTGAGCAACGCGATGATCAGCAGAAGAAACATCCTTGTCTGGTAGCATACGAGGAGCTGCCCGAAACTGAACGTGAATACGACCGGAATACCGCTATCCAGACCCTTAAACTCATTCTTAAACTCGGATTTAAAATCAGCAAGTATTCTATAAGGTCAATTGATTCAGCCGTCATTGCACGAATCAAGCGCATTTATCGCGGGTTCTGTTGGACAATGGGAGGAACTCTCGCAATAGCAGCCTTAGTCATTGTTGTATTAGCTTTCTCACCCTATTTTGAATATGATTCATGGCCTATTCTTGTGACAATGACTATTGTTGGTTTGTGCGCTATATGCTGGACGGGCTACTATGGCAGACAACTGCTGAAAATCTATACGGACAGTCGCAAGCAGATTTTTGACACCGAGCTGTCACTCTATCGGGAATCCGTTCGTCGCGAGGAACTAATCTTAAATGAACAGACCAATGACGAGTTGCAGAATCTCAAGATTGAGATAAAGCGTAAAGATCTTAAAATAGCTGAACTGGAAAAAGAAATCAAGAAAATTAAAGAAGGCAAATAATTTCAATCTCCCCGTAAAGTATCGCCTATGAACTCGCTGATTCGTTTTTTCACACTCCGTTTTGACCGGACTTTCTCAGGCCACGGACGTACACAGTTTGCCTGGTTAGCGGGTGTGCTGTTGCTTTTTTTCGGCTTCATTTATCTGATTAGCTGGTTCTTTTCCTTTCCGGAACCTACGGACACTCCTTCATCGAACTCCGGCACTGAAGTCCCGATGGGACGCCTGCTACAACTGATTTGCCTTTTTATCGATCCGGGTAGCGTGGCCAATGTACCGGCAGAATTACGCTGGTTCTCGCTGATTGTGGCCATTATGGGATTGTTGCTTTTTACTGGATTATTGATTTCTGTGGTGTCAAACATGCTGGAACGTCATGTAGAACGTTATCGCGAAGGTAATATTTCTTATCCTCTTGAAAAGCATGTTGTAATTATCGGTTTCGACGAAATGGTTCCGATGCTTGTTCTGCAAATATGTACCGACCCTCAATACGAGGATTGCTACATATTGATTCAAAGCGTGCAACCAAGCTCTGAAGTACGAAACCGCATCCATACCGTGCTCGACACTGAGCAGGAGAAACGTGTACTGGTTCTGCACGCACAACGAAACTCTACGGAGGAACTGGAAAAGCTCTATACGACCAGTGCCCGCGAAATTTTCCTGATTGGTGAGTCGAATGAGTACGACCATGATTCGCTTAACATTGACTCGTTGCAGAAAATAGTAGCAATTCACCGTAAGAAATCAAATTGCCCGCGTATTACAGTATCGGTATTGTTTGAGTATCAAACTACTTATGCTGCCTTCCAGGTTTCGGATTTGGCCGAAGAGTGGCGTAAGCAAATTGATTTCCACCCGTTCAACTTCTATGAAGAGTGGGCTAAAAAGTTATTAGTGAAAAGACACTATGGGGAAGAAAATGCAAAAGTGGAATATCCTGCACTGGACCGTGAACCGATTACATGGGAAAGTGACCGGTACGTTCACTTCGTCATCATCGGAATGAGCCGGATGGGAGTTGCGCTGGGAGTAGAAGCAGCACACTTGCTTCACTTTCCTAATTTCTGTCGTGACAAACGACTGAAAAGTCGGATTACTTTCATCGATGCAGATGCTGATAAAGAAATGAATTTTTTCAGGGGGCGTTATCGTCATTACTTTGATCTTTCCTTAAGCTATTACCGCAACATGGAACAGATTGAGAAAGTCCATACGATTCTTCCCAATCAGATATATGGTAAAGAGGTGAACTTTCTGGATATAGAGTTTGAGTTTATCAAAGGACAGGCCGAAACTCCGGAAATACAGCAGCTGCTAGCCCAATGGGCAAAGGACCCACAGCAGGAACTGTCTATCGCCATCTGCCTGAACTTCCCGCCACAAAGTATGGCTATGGGGCTTTATCTGCCTGATGTAATTTATGATCAGAATATCCCAGTCTTTATCCGACAGGAGACCTCAAGTGCGCTGCTCGATATGCTTAACAACCGTATCAAGAAAGAATCGTTGAACCGTTATTCGCATGTGTATCCGTTCGGTATGCTGACTAATTGTTTCGACTTGGACCGTCACAGTACTCGTCGGGCACAATTGGTCAACTATATTTATGACTTTAAAAATAAGTATAAATCCAGTCCGGCAGCCTGCCCTTCGGAGAGTGAATTGTTAGACGGATGGAATAAATTACAAGTGGCCCTCCAGTGGTCAAACCTGTATTGCGCCGATTCGGTAGATTTGAAACTTCGTTCGCTGGGCTTTGGCACAACACCCCCCTTGCGATTGACATCCGAACAGATTGAGCTGATGGCCGAGGTGGAGCATAATCGCTGGAACATGGAAAAATTACTTTTAGGGTATAGCAAACCGACACCCGAGGAAGAAGAAAAATGTAAAGACAATGCGGTACGCAAGGAATACAAGACAAAGCGTTTTGTTCATACCGATATTCGCCCCTATTATCAGCTGGATGAAGGGACCAAAGAATATGACCGCTGTATCTCAGAGTGTTTGCCGTTGATTGCAGAGCAATAATTATGTAGCTTTCGCACTTACCAATTCCTTTATCGTTTATTAGTCAGTAATACTTGAAATACCTAAATATGATGAGTAGCCTCTCTCCTATTACCTAATTTTGGCGATTGACACAGCTTGCCAATAAGGATACCTTTGCGCCTGAAATCATCAGGATATGAAAACAATCGTTTTAGCCTTTTTCGCAAGTGCCAGTCTGACTGCCTGGGGGCAGTCGTATAAGGTAGCAGGAACCGTGCTCGATGCCAAGTCGAAAGTACCGGTGGAGTTTGCGATTTTGTGGATTGAAGGAAGTGGTATCGGTACCATGACCGATTCGCAAGGAAAGTTCGTCATTCAGCATCTGGCAGAAGGAAAGCATGAGGTGCTGGTGCGTTGTCTGGGCTATTCTGAATGTAAATTACAGCTGGACGTCAGAAAAGATAAGGAAAACATCGTGGTATATCTTTCTGAACAGACGTTGGCCCTGAATGAGGTGACTGTTACGGCAGAAAGGAAAGCCATAGATGCTACTACGGCATATACGCTGGGTCGTACGGCACTGGACCATTTACAGAGTGTCAGTGTGTCTGACGCGTTAAGTCTCTTGCCCGGAGAACAGACCAGCAAGTTCAAGAGTTTGACTTCTTCCACTCAGGTAATCACGCTGCGAGGAGAAAGCACTGAAATGGGGAATCCCGATTTCGGAACCGTAGTTGAGATGGACGGGGTACGCCTGTCGGGTAATGCTACGGCCGCTTCTACTTCCGGGACGGATACCCGTAACATAGGCAACAGCAATGTAGAACGGATTGAAGTCATCACCGGTGTACCTTCTGTAGAATATGGTGACCTGACCAACGGAGTGGTAAAAATCGTGACACGCAAAGGAAAAAGTCCGCTGATTGTCGATGTGGCAGTGCGTCCTACCACCCAGTCGTATGCCGTAAGTAAAGGAGTGGAACTGGGAGGAAAAGTAGGCGTACTGAACCTGTCCTATGAGCGGGTTCACTCTGTGTCCGACATTGCATCACCCTACACCTCGTATGTACGCAATGCCTTTGGTGTGAGATACTCTAACAGCCTGCATACAAAGACCGGAAAAACCTTGTCTGTCGATTTCAGTCTGAACGGTAATGTGGGAGGCAATAATACCGAGGCCGACCCGGATGCCTTTAAGGAAACTTATACCAAGAGTCGGGACAATGCGTTATGGAGCAGTCTTTCATTTAACTATATGCTGAACTCGCCCTGGTTGTCCAATTTGCGTGGAGGGGTGACCTTCTCGTACGCCGACAACCGGGTGGAAGAAAAGAAAAACCAGTCGGCTTCGTCCGTCCAGCCTGCACTGCATACTATCGAAGAAGGATATTTTGTGGCTGCCAAATATGAAGAGGATCCCTCCTCACCTATTATTTTATTGCCCACCGGCTATTGGTACGTGACCTCATTCAACGACAGCCGTCCCATAAATTACACTGCCTACCTGAAAGCGCGCTGGAGCCATAAAATCGGGAGCATAACCAGCAACCTGCTGGCAGGAGCAGATATGAAAGGAGAAGGCAACTTGGGTAAGGGAACGTATTATGAAGACATGTCGGTCGCTCCCACCTGGAGGGAATACCGTTACGATGAATTGCCTTTCATGCACAATTTGGCTGCGTATACAGAAGAAGAGATAGCCCTGCCTTTCCGTCATTCGCAGCTGCTCCTTAAAGGAGGACTCCGAAGTGACATGACTTTCATCCCGGGCACAGTGTATGGCACCGTATCCAGTCTGTCTCCCCGTTTCAGTGCCAAGTATTCATTTGGCGAAAAAGAGCATGGTTTCTTTCGAGGGGCGACCCTTCGTGCCGGATGGGGAAAGGCAGTGAAACTTCCTTCGTTCGAGATGCTGTATCCCCGGGAAACGTATGTAGACCGTCTGGCATTTGCCCCTGGAGCAATGGCCGACGGAACAACCTATTATGCTTATCACACCCATCCTGTGCTTCCTGTCTATAATCCGGAGTTGCAATGGCAGTACAGCCTTATGCGGGAAGCCGGAATGGACATTCGTCTGAAGGGAGTACGGATCTCGCTGTCGTTTTTCTACAACACCCTGTCACAGCCTTATACCAGTACGCGTATCTATACTCCGTTTGATTATAAGCTGACCGACCAGAGCGCGCTCAATAATTGCCTGATACCTTCGACAGACAGGGTGTATAGCATTGACCGTACGACAGGAGTTGTGACCGTATCCGACAAGAACGGGATACTTCCCTCTCAGACGCTTGCCTATAAGGAGATTCATGATTTCCAGTCGGCCGTCATGAATGTGAATGGTTCTTCCTCTTCACGGATGGGACTGGAATGGGTGCTTGATTTTGACCGGATAAAAGCAATCAATACTTCCATCCGCATAGACGGGAAGTATTATCGCTACAAAGGAATTGATGAAGTGATGGTACCGTCTACTAGCAGCCTGACCGATACGGACGGACAGCCTTATAAATACATCGGTTATTATGTAGGAGGCAATGGCAACTATAACGGATTCATGACGCAGCGACTGAACACCAACCTGACCCTGGTGACGCACGTGCCGAAAATCAGAATGATTTTCTCTCTGCGTTTTGAGGGTACTCTTCTGAATACGCGGCAGAACCTGAGCGAATACAGCGGTGGAACCCGGAGCTATGTGCTCGACTCGCAGAGTGATTATCTTCCCTCGTCTACCCAGACGGATATTTATAACGGAGCCAGTTACGTGGCTACGTATCCGCTGTATTATGTATCGAGAGAAGATATGGAAACCCGTATACCGTTTATGGAAAAGTTCCTGTGGGCTGCCGAACATGACAAGGAGTTGTATAACGAACTCAGTAAACTGGTGGTAAAAAGCACCACTGGCTATATGTTCAGGAAGCAGGGATATTCCCCCTATTTCTCAGCCAACCTGAACGTATCGAAAGAAATCGGGAAGTACCTGACGGTGTCATTTTTTGCCAATAATTTCTTCTACAGCATGCAGAAGATAAAGAACTGGCAGACGGGTAATGAGGGAAGTCTGTTTGCTTCTTCGCTGGTCACTCCCTTTAACTATGGCATATCATTTAAATTAAAACTATAAACACGTATGAGTATGATGAAAAAGATGTTATTTGCGTGCTGTGTCTTAATCCAGATACTGGTTTTCAGTGCCTGTAAGGAGAAAGAAAACAGCGGTTATCAGGTGAGCAGTGTAAGCATTCGGCTGGTGTATCCCGAGGGAAGCGGATTTGAACCAGTGGAGGGAGTCAGCGTAACCCTGAAGAATACGTCGGGCAGTACCACCTTCAGTCAGTCGACCAATGCGGAAGGAGTGGCTGTTTTTGAAGTGCCGCAAGGTATTTATGAAGCTTCGGCTTCCGACAAACGGGTGGCCGATGCCAAAGTGTATCTTTTCAATGGATTGAATACATCGGTCAATGTGACTCAGGAAACGGTAGAAGCTACCATCAAACTGGAGATGTCTTCAGGAGGTTCCGTACTGATTAAGGAACTGTATGTAGGAGGCTGCCCGAAAGACGATGGTTCGGGTACGTTTGCCATGGACCAGTATGTCGTGCTGTATAACAATTCTTCGGAAACACTCGACATCAGCGACTTTGCATTGGGTATGGTCAACCCTTACAACCCTCATGCGTCGAATAAGGACTATGTAAACGGTGAACTTTTTTATGCGGCAGAAGGATGGATACCGGCCGGAACGGCTGTCTGGTATTTCGACAAGCAGGTACAGCTGGAAGCCGGAAAAGAACTGGTGATTGCACTGAATGGGGCCATCGACCACACACAGACCTATTCTCAGTCCGTAAATTTGGCCAACAGTACTTATTACTGCCTGTATGACATTGAGGACTTCAACAATGCCAAATACTATCCGTCGCCTTCCGAACTTATTTCTACCGACCATTACTTGAAGGCTTACAAATATGGTTTGGGTAATGCATGGCCTGTCAGCCAGTTCGGACCGGCATTCTTTGTGTTCCGTCCGGAAGGTACTACCCTACAGGCTTTTGTAGACGATGCATCCACCACCAACCTTTATGGAGGAAGTGCCAGTCAGCCGCGTAAGAAAGTGCCGGCAGAATGGGTAGTAGACGGTATCGAAGTATTCGTGCAGGGAGCCGACGGCAACCAGAAGCGCCTTCTTCCCTCGGTAGATGCAGGCTATGTGGAACTTACCCGCGGAATGGGATATACCTTGTATCGCAACGTGGATAAAGAGGCTACGGAAGCACTTGCGGAGAATGAAGGAAAGCTGGTCTATAACTATTCGCTCGGTGTAGGAAATTCAACCGATGCCAGCGGAATAGATGCCGAGGCATCCTTGAAAAACGGAGCCAGAATTATTTTTCAGGATACAAACAATTCGACAGCTGACTTCCATCAGCGGAGCAAATCTTCTTTGAGAAACTAAACATGAAGCATTATCGTATCGCTTGCTTTTTTCTTGTACTTGTGGCGGGAGGCAGGTCCTGGGGAAGTGTTCCCTCAGGGACCTCCTCTCCTCTTCGTACGGACTTTCAGGAAACCTTGTGGAGGTATGCGGCTTCTGCCGGAAGCAATCCTTCTTTTCTGTCGGGGATGGAGTGCGGACGCATCTCCTATCTTCAGGCGGAAGGCAGTTACGGAAGCGGGAAACTGGTGAATTATTATCAGTCGGACAGCCGGCTGGGCGGATTGGTCTCAACCGAATCCTACTGGCGGCTGAACTCGCGGCTGGTATTAGGAGGTGCCATGGCATACGGCACGGAAAAAGGCAAGCACATGTCGGGTTCGGCTTTTCTGCATCCGGAAGAAACGCCTTTTGACATTGTGGAGATGGACGACTCGGGAGCCGGTACGAAACGGCATGAATGGTACATGCTCAGAGGAGAAGCAGGCTACCTCCTCACTCCTCGCCTTTCATGGGGAGGGCAACTGGAATACCGTACGGAAAACTACGCCAAGTTCAAGGACTTGCGGCATCAGAATTCCCTGATGAACCTGCATTTGTCGACGGGCTTCTCGTATGAACTTTTTTCCGGATGGCAGGTCGGACTTTCTTACGGGTATTTGCGCAACGTGGAAACGGTAGGCTTCGGCATCTATGGAACGACCGACCGTCAATACACTTCTCTCATCAGTTTTGGAGGTTTCTACGGGCGCAGTGAAGTGTTTGGTGAAAGTGGATATACTTCGAACACGACTCCCTTGTTTACCCAAACGCATGAAGTAGCCTTTCAGGGACAGTATCATCGCGGAGACCTGAACTGGTTTCAGGAGGTATTCATCCGAAAGACTTCCGGACGCTTTGGAAGCGGTTCTTCAACTTCCATCACCTACTCTACTCATACAGGGAGTGAGGTGGGTTACCGTACAAAGCTTACCTGGCAGCAGTCCCGACTTTTTCAGGCGATGGAACTGGGCATTGCGCTGAAATCACTGGAAAACAGGGAAAACTCATATAAGGAGAGTACGGACGAACTGGGCGTATCGCAGATTGTCTATTACGGTAGCAATGAAGTGATGAGCAGGGACCAGCTGCGTGCCTGGCTGGCGTATCAACTTCTTTCAGGAGGTAAAGAGAGCCGTTCTGACTGGTCGGCCGAAGTGCGGCTGGACTATCGTTCCCGTTCTGTGACGGCATCGCAATATCCGTTTTTCCGGAAGCAGAGTCTGCACGTTACGGGGCTATGGCTTCAGGGTGCCAGAAACTGGTATAAAGGCCGGCAGGTATGGACTGCTTCCGCCGGACTGGGCTTGCAGGGCGGATGGGGCTGTATGAAGGAAGACGGACAATATGCCAGTGTATCGGAGGACCAGCAACGTCCGGCAGAAAGAGCAGACTTACTGGTGGAAGAATACGATTATCAGACAGCTGTCCGGCTGGTGCCGTATGCGGCCGTGGGGTATGAAAGAGAAATTACTCCTGCCCTGTCCGGTTATGTCCGGGGCGAGGTGACGTATGCCAGGGCTTTTACAACTACAATGGCAGGAAAGGATTTCGTGCAATCCGTCATCAAGGTAGGGGTAAAATTTTAAGAACTAATCATTAATCGTGCTACAATGAGTAAAATAATAGAGTGTGAAAATATTACGCATTATTACGGAAACCGCTTGATTTACGAAAATCTCAGTTTCGACGTGGAGCAGGGAAAGGTATTGGGCCTGTTGGGAAAGAACGGCACTGGGAAAACCACCATCATTAATATCCTCAACGGTTACCTGAAGCCTCGTTCGGGCGTGTGCAGGCTGTTTGGTGAGGAGATGGAACACCTCTCTCCGCTTACCAAATCGAAGGTGGGACTGTTGCTGGAAGGGCATGTGCAACATGCCTATTTTACGGTTTCGCAGATAGAGAAATTTTATTCGGCCTTTTTCCCGAAATGGAAGAAAGAGGCCTATTATGAATTGCTGAAAAAGTTGCAGGTACTTCCTTCACAGAAACTCTCTACCATGTCGTGCGGACAGCGTTCGCAGGTGGCGTTGGGACTGCTTTTTGCCCAGGACCCGGAACTGCTGATTCTGGATGATTTTTCCATGGGACTGGACCCGGGTTATCGCCGTCTGTTTGTGGAATACCTTCGGGAATATGCGTCGGCAGAGAACAAGACAGTCTTTCTCACTTCGCACATCATTCAGGACATGGAGCTGCTGATAGATGATTGCATGATCATGGACTATGGCCGCTTGCTGTTGCATAAGCCGGTAAAGGAAATCATGCACCATTTCAAGCGATACCGTTTCACCCGTCCGGGAGATACATTTAAGCTGGAGGCCGATGAAGATTTCTGGCATCCCTCCGCATTGGGCGATAAATGGGAAGTATATTCTTTTCTGCCAAAGGCCGAAGTCGAACAACGGTTGAAGGCGATAGGTGTCACGGAAATTACAGAAGAGAATCTTTCGCTGGAAGATGCATTTATTGGTTTAACAGGTAAATATTAATGTCATGAATTTATTCAGAGCCTTGTCTTATAAAGAATGGATGAAAACCCGCCGCCTGATTGGGGTGATGCTGTTGCTGATGGCAGCAGCCGTGGGTTATACCTACATCGACCTTACCCATGAAATCCGTTTGAATGAAGCAGTTAATGTGTGGTATGGCTGTCTTTTTCAGGGCACATCGGTTGCCCCGTGGATGATGTATCTGCTGCCACTGGCCGGAATTGCATTGGGAGTCGTGCAGTATGTGCCCGAGATGACGCAGAAACGGCTGAAGCTGACACTCCATCTTCCGGCAGGAGAAACACAGATTATGGCCTCCATGCTGTGGTATGGTTTCAGTGTCATCTTGCTGCTTTGTCTGCTGCTTTCGCTGGTCCTTTCAGCTGTGGTTTGCCTGTTCCTGCCTTCCGAAATTGTAGGAATGATGCTCCAGCAGTTGCTTCCCTGGATGGTGGCAGCAGTGGCAGGCTATGGCTTCACTGCGTGGGTTTGTATCGAGCCCCAGTGGAAACAGCGGATGCTATGCATTGTGGTATCGGTGGGACTGCTGTCCATGCTGTTTGTTTCCTCCTATCCCGGAGCCTATTCACAGTTCGGGGCAGGAATCGGCTGGATACTGGCAGCTTCTTTTATCTTTCCTTTCTCATCCTGCATTCGGTTCAAGTATGGTGTACAATAAAAACAATGAACAATGAAATATAAATCTCTCATTTTTTCAGTCATTCTGGTGTCTGTCACCCTGCTGGCTTCCTGGACGGTGCCGACACTGGTACAGAAAATGACCGACGATTCGCACAGTTATCCGCTGATGTATTATAGTGCCCGGTTGAAGGAACTTTGCGTGATTGACTTCCGCGAGCATAAGAATTCATTTTATGATATTCATGGCAACGAGTATCCTCGTGCGCAATACGATTCACTGCTTCCGCTGCTGAACTATCGCCAGCTGGCCATGGAGGGCCAGTTGCCCGATTCGCTGGAAGGACAGGCCATCGACGTGAAAATCTTGCGGAGCAAACAAGTGATGTTCCGTTTTCGTCCGGTCGATGTATTCTCTCCGCAACCCGCTATGGGGGTGTTGCTGGAAGCCATGCCCAAACGGGGAAATCTTACGCTTCCCGGCGACTACTTCCGGATGGACCGTGAACTGACTTTTGTCGATGCGCAGTCCAATTCGGTAAATCGGCAGAAGAGTGAAATCTTCACCAAAGAGCTTATCAAGAAAGGGTTCAGCTTTCCGGTAAAAGCTTATTGGGGAAACCCTACAGTGAGAAAGCCCTATGAGGAGGGCTATTTCTGTCTGGACAGTAAAGGAGCTCTTTTCCACCTGAAGATGGTGAACGGACGGCCTTTCGTGAAAGATACAGGTATCGGTTCGCAGCTGGGCATCAAATGGTTTGTCATGAGTGAGACGAGCGACAAGCGTTTCTATGGCTATCTGTTTGGCGAGAAAGGTGAAATGGGCTTACTGGAAAGCACGGACGAAGGCGGTTATCGCTTCTTGCCGTTCGACATCCGTCCGATAGACATCACGAAAGACGAAATCAGCATTCTGGGTAACCTGCTTTATTGGACCGTACGCGTATCGGATGCGGAAGGAATGGACTGCTACGGACTGGACGCCGTGACGCTTCAGTCGCTCTCTTCCTATCACCAGGACCGGAAGCGCGTTTTGTGGGATGAGTTGTCGGAATGGCTATTCCCGTTCCGTTTGTCACCTTCGTCCGAAACGAGTTCCTTTGTAAATCTCTATGCGGGCAATCTTTCTTCAAAGGGATTGGCGGTGAGCTTCTTTTTAGCCCTCCTGACTTTCTTTTTGTGCAGAAACAAGGTATCTTTGTACAGACGGATACTGATGGCGCTATGCGTGTGCGCTGCCGGCTTATCCGGGATAGTGGCACTGTGGTTTCTTCCTTGGAATAAATATGAATAACTATAAACTCAATTGAAAAATGAAAAAACTGTTTTTTATCGTAGCTGCGGCCTGTCTGCTGACGGCTACCTCGTGTGTGAACAATAACAAAAAATCAGAGACCTCTCAGGAACAGCCTACTGCCGCTCTGTCGGTCAATGAGGCAAAATATGTGGAAGACATTCTGAAGGATGCAGAAAAGAATGTAGACAAGGAGATGGTGCTGAAAGGATTCATCACGCATACCTGCAAGCATTCCGGACGCCGTTGCTTTGTGATGGGAAAAGACCAGAAGACTTCCGTACGTGTGGAGGCAAAAGGTAATATCGGCGGATTCAACCGTGAGCTGATTGGTTCAGAGGTCATCATCAAAGGGATTCTTCGCGAGAACCGTCTGACCAAGGAATACATTGACCAGGCGGAAGAAGAATTGAAGGAAAAGCAGGGAAAAGCAGAAGGCAACGGTGAAACCTGCGATGCGGAGATGAACAACATTCAGAGCATGCGTGAATGGATGAAGGCTAATAACAAAGACTATTATTCCATTTACTACATAGACGGCACGGAATATGAAGTGGCAGAATAAGAGTCTCTCCTACTGGCTTCGTATGCTGCACCGTGACTTGGGCTACCTGATGGTAGGAGTCTGCCTGATTTATGCCGTGTCGGGCATCCTGCTGAACCACATGAATGGCAAGGATCCGGCTTTCCGTACCACGGAAGCGGCCGTTCAACTGGAGAAAGGCATGCAGGCCGAAGAACTCCTTGCGGCATGGAACCGACAGGAAGATTTGCCCCCTGTAAAGCGGGTGCTGTCTATTGATGAAAGCCATCATCGCCTGATGCTGGAAGGCGGCGTGGGTGTGTATGACGCTGCCAGCGGTTGTGTAGATTATGAAGTACACGAAAAGCGTCCGGTGGTGTACTGGTTCAACCGGTTGCATTATAACCGCATTCAGGGATGGAACCTCATGGGCGACTTTTTCGCCGTTTCGCTGGTATTCTTTGCCGTTTCCGGATTGTTCATGGTCAAGGGAAAAAACGGACTGGCAGGACGCGGAAAATGGTTGCTTTTAGCGGGTATTCTGATTCCGCTGGGATACATCTGGCTGGCTGCCTGAACATGAAAATCTATATGATAAAAAATCGCCTGTCTCTTTACCAATGAGACAGGCGATTTTTTATGTTTCAGCACCGTAAACCTTACGTTTCTGTGTGCAGAAACATACGGTTTACGCAAGGAAAACATACGGTTCTGCATCGGGAAACATAAAAGGTAAAAAAAGGCTTGCAAATAATCTTCTTTGCCTTTTTACGTTACTCTATCGAGAAAGCTGGTTATTCTATGTTCCGTATGAATTTGGCCGGTACACCTCCCACCACGGTATTGGCCGGCACGTCTTTCGTTACGACGGCTCCGGCTGCGATGATGGCAT
>OGKF01000931.1_pt1 | contig 14541 bp, 7 predicted proteins | sample 1572391 | NCBI WGS metagenome assembly OGKF01 (sample SAMEA2582095, study PRJEB24529) | metagenome | biome: Human gut stool | place: China | collected 2011
ATGGTTGCTGAAATCGAGAAGCACCACGAGGAGCGTTATCGCAAGCTCTTGAAGAACGTACAGGACAAGCTCGTCTTCTCTCGTGACGGCGACTGCATCTGGCAGTGCTCTAACTGCGGACATATCGTAGTAGGCAAGAAGGCTCCTGAGGTTTGCCCAGTCTGCAACCACCCACAGAGCTATTTCCAGATTGAAGCACAGAATTACTAATTCTTGCTTGAGACGAAATATCTAACAGAACATATATAAATAAGAGAGGGTGTGTCATGGCCTTATGACACACCCTCTTTTTTATGATTTAGCTTGAACCATTTCCAACATGATTTCTATCAACCTTGGAACACCATACTGTTCTACCTCGTCCTCTTTCACCCAGATATAATCATCAGGGAGCAGGGGGCGGGTTTCTGTTTCCTGCAGATAGAAGTCGGCAAGGAGGATGCGATGGGTAAGTACATGCTTCACATCCTTAGCCAGGAGAAGAGGATTATGGACAAAGGCAGGCAGTTGCGGAGCATCTGATGCGTTATATAGTTCCCACAATCCTTGCCAGATATCACCCTCACCGCGACGGTGGATAGCCACTTCGCCTTTACACCTTATATATATATAGGAGAGATGGCGCGTTTTCACCTTCAGTGTCTTGTTCTTCACCGGCAACTCCTCTACCCTTCCTGTTCTCAACGCCTCACAGGTTTCGGCAAGCGGACAGACAAGACATTTTGGAGATTGAGGAGTGCACTGGATAGCTCCGAAATCCATCATACCCTGGTTATAGGCAGCAACAGGCGATAATGCTGTATCAGAAAGTTGCTGAGCAGACGAAGCAGGCAAGAGTGATTGAGCCAACGCAGCAAACTCTTTTTTTCCCTGCGTTGAGTTGATAGGAGTATCTATTCCGAAGTAACGTGAAAGAACCCGGTACACATTGCCATCTACTACTGCCGCCGGAATATCAAAGGCAAAAGAACCGATGGCTGCTGCAGTATAATCGCCCACCCCTTTCAGGGCTTTGATACCTTCAAGTGTATCAGGGAAATGACCGAGCTCTACTATCTGTCTGGCAGCAGTATGAAGGTTGCGGGCTCGCGAGTAATACCCCAATCCCTGCCAGAGTTTCAAGACATCATCCTCGCTGGCAGCAGCCAAGTCTTCAACCTTGGGATAGGTCTTCATGAACCGCTCCCAATATTCCCATCCCTGTGCGATGCGGGTTTGCTGAAGGATGATTTCGCTCAGCCAGATGGCATAAGGATCCTTGGTTTCGCGCCAAGGCAAATCCCTACCATACTCACGAAACCAATGGATAATGACAGCCGAAAAACTATTCATAAAATTCAATGTTCAAATCTCAATGTTCAAAGTAATCACTGTTCCGGATATTGCTCGTAAATCTTCAGACCGAACTCATTCGCCAAGGCATAGGCATGCTCCATGATATCGGCGAGAATGTGCTCGTAATTCACCCATACCTTATCCTTAATGAAGAAATAGAACTCGATAGGGAGACCGCATTGCGTGGCTTCCATGTGGCGCACCATCAATGTGAGATCGGTATTGACCTCCGGACGCTGGCGCAGATACTTCTCCATGAATTTACGGTAAAGCTGGAGATTGGTAGGGGCAAGGGCTGCAGGATTCTTTAAATCCTCAATATCCTTCCCTTCTTGTATATCTTTATCTATCGCCTTCTGCAACGACTCCTTCAACTTAAACGAATCTTCGGTGGCGAAATGCTTGGCAAGCAGATTACGTTTTAATGTCTCATCCACCAGACGGACACTACGGAAATCGAAGTAAACCACGCGCTTCACTCTTCGTCCACCACTCTTCTGCATACCAATCCAGTTCTGGAACGAACCATTCACCAGGGTAATAGGCGAAATGGTAACGATGGTGTTATCAAAGTTGCGCACCTTCACGGTCGTGAGTGACATATCCTCAACGATACCATTGGCATCCACCGACTTCACCGTAATCCAGTCGCCCTTATGCAACATATCATTGCTGGTAAGGCGCACACCAGCCGCCAATCCCGTGATGGTATCCTTAAAGACCAGCATCAGGACTGCCGAGGTAGCACCCAAACCGGCAAAGAGGGTCATCGGGTTCTTGCCCAACAGGATGGCAACCACCACCACGCCAGCCACAAAGAGCATCAATACCTTGAGAACACCGCAGAAAGTATGGAAATACTGCTGAGCCGACGAGCGTCGTTCCTGAGAATCCTCCAATCCTTTGAAAGACCCGATGAAGACCAGAGCCGTACGCACCGACATCACCACGATATAGATGCCCGTAACCCGCTCCAATATCTCCTTGAATATCGGATACTCCAGATAAATCAGCGGCATGAGCGACCATATCACCACAGCCGGCACAATATGGCAAGCCGAGGTGAGCACCTTCTTGTTCAGCAGAATATCATCCCAAGCGATAACCGTCTTATCAGTAATCTTACTGATGAGCGGAACCAGTATCTTGCGACACAGGAAATCGCTCAACATTGCCAAGAGGATGGCTGTAATGGTGAGCAAGATATGGCGCAGCATCGGCACGAAATCACCAGTGACTCCTGCCCATGTTATCATTTCATCTACAAACTTACGAATTTCCTCCATAAAACTATTAACTATCAACTATAAACTATCACCTAACGCTCACGGTTGGCAAAGCAAAGTACATACTTTATCTGCAAAGTGTCTGGCATTATTGCCATGCATGATACCATTGTTAATGATGGCGAAACAGAGTTCATGACCATTGGCTGCGGTACAGTAACCCGCCAATGAGATGATGCCCGTCAGCGTACCCGTCTTCGCTTTCACATTGCCATGCACAAAACTGTTTTTCATACGCTTTTTCAAGGTACCGTCAACCCCACCGATAGGCAGCGAATGCTTCAGATGGTCCATGATATTACCGTTAAGATAAGCATAACGCAGCAGTTTCACCTCCAGTTCGGCACTGAGATAATTATAGAGCGAAAGTCCCGAGCCGTCAGCCAGTTTATATCTTGCCGGATCGAGTCCTATCTTACGGATAAGCTGTCTTTCCACATTCCGGGCACTCTTGGCACTCGCCCATTTATTTCCCGTAGAAGCCGCAATCTGATAATACATGCTCTCGGCATAGAGATTATCACTCTCCTTCATCATCTTGTGCAGAATCTGATCCATCGTATGGAATCGGGTACAGACCGTAAAGGCACTCGCAGGACAAGTCTTCTCTGAAGCCCCAAAGCAGGAATATTCGATGCCCTCCTCACGGAGCTTGGCAAGAAACTTATCCATAAAGATATCCTTGCGCTGGAACACCAGTGGCGAAAGCACCGGATTGTCATCATCCCAGCACCAGCCTTCACCCAACAGGTCGGCATCCTTCAAAGAGCGGTCGGCATAGATGCTGCCACGGATGGTGTCAACACCCATATCCTTCAGACTATTAACAAATGCCGACATATCATCGCTGTTGAAACGGGGATCCATGCCGCCTATACAATAGACATCACCCGTCAACACCCCATTCTCAATGGTACCGGTATATTTCAGAGTGGTTTTAAACTGGTAAGAACCGCCCAACTTATCGAGCGCCGTAATGGCAGTCAGGAGCTTCATCGTACTTGCCGGACGCATCAGCTGTCGTTCATTTCTCTGATAGATACAAGAGTCAGCAGACAGGTCCCAGACCATCAGTCCTACCTGTGATGTTTCGAACATCTTGCTCTCAAGGAGTTTATCAATACCCACCTTCACCGATTCGGGCCAAGGCAATTCCTGAGTCAGCGTATCCGCTGCCAGGGAGTCAACGAGTGTAGAGTCGGAAACATCCTCCTCATCAACAGTTTCTATTCCCTCATCTTCAATCACATTCTGGGCCTGCACCGGTACAGAGATCCATACCATCATCAGACCCAACAGCATATATATTATCTTTTTCATCACAATCAGTTCACCGGAACATAAAAGAAATTATTTATTTTTGATTCTCTCCATAAACGCCTCTTCATTATCCGGCTGAACGGTCACAATATTCTTATATCCGTATTCGATGACCACACAATGGTCTAATCCGAAGAAAGTCTTGGCTATGTGTACATCAATGACATCACATAGCGGCACATTTCTGTTGGAAGAGAACCTGCCCTCATTGATGATGAGATATTCCATCTCCTCATCCAGGTCTATCGGTTTTACCATCTTGAAGGTATAGGTTGTATTCAGTATGCGCTCAATCATGCCCACGATGATGATAGCCACAAAGATGCCGATGATAGCCAGTTTGACCCAGAAGAAGTAGAGAGCCAGGATTGCGAACACCGCCACACCGATACGTGCCGTCAGCGTAAAGCGCTTATGAAAAGTTCTATCTGCCATAACTTTGATTTATTACCTTATATTATTGTCGTTTTTACGACCGTTTGATAGTCTAAAAGACTATATAACCTTAAATTTCGCTGCAAAATTACAAAAAATCCCTCTCTTATTACTCATTTTAAAGATTAATTATTACTTTTGCAACGAATTAAGAATTAATTCTGAGAGAATGGGGTTGTTTTATAGATAAAAACACCTGTTCTTAATATTGAAATTAGATAAGAATAAACTCAATGGTTTATAAGTATGATTTTCTGATTATCGGCTCAGGAGTTGCCGGTATGAGTTACGCCCTGAAAGTAGCCAGAGCGCATAAAGGTAAGGTGTGTATGATTTGCAAGACCTCGCTCGACGAGGCTAACACGTCATTCGCACAAGGTGGTGTGGCGTCAGTTACCAACTTGGAAGTGGATAACTTCGACAAGCACATACAGGATACTATGATTGCTGGTGATTATATCAGCGATTATAAAGCAGTGAAGCAGGTTGTCACTATGGCACCGAAGCAGATCAAGGAGCTCGTGCAGTGGGGCGTCAACTTCGATAAGCAGCAGGACGGCAAGTTCGACCTACACCGTGAGGGCGGTCACAGCGAGTTCCGCATCCTTCATCATGCAGATGATACGGGTGCAGAAATCCAGCGCGGTCTGATGGAGGCTGTGCGCAACTGTCCGGATATCGATATCAAGGAAAATCATTTCGCCGTGGAGATTATCACTCAGCACCACTTGGGTGCCCGTGTTACTCGCCGCACTCCTTATATCAACTGTTACGGTGCATACGTATTGAATCCAGATACCCAGAAGGTAGATACCTATCTGAGTAAGGTTACCGTGATGTGTACCGGTGGATGTGGTGCCGTTTATCAGACTACCACCAACCCTGTGATTGCCACTGGCGATGGTGAGGCGATGGTATACCGTGCCAAGGGAACTGTAGCCGACATGGAGTTTGTCCAGTTCCACCCAACCGCTCTTTATCATCCGGGCGAAACCCATCCTGCCTTCCTCATCACCGAGGCTATGCGTGGTTATGGCGGCATCTTGCGTCTGCCTAACGGCGAAAGTTTCATGGAGAAATATGATAAGCGATTGAGTCTGGCTCCTCGTGACATCGTGGCTCGTGCCATCGATAAGGAGATGAAGATTCACGGATTGGATCATGTCTGTCTCGATGTAACCCATAAGAATCCAGAGGAGACCAAGCGTCACTTCCCTAATATCTACGCCAAGTGTCTGAGCATCGGCATCGACATCACCAAGGAGTATATCCCTGTTCGTCCTGCCGCTCACTATATGTGTGGTGGTATCAAGGTTGATTTGAACGGCTGTTCAAGCATCAACCGTCTCTATGCTCTGGGCGAGTGTTCATGCACCGGTCTGCATGGCGGCAACCGTCTTGCCAGCAACTCGCTCATCGAGGCTGTGGTTTATGCCGAGACTGCTGCCAAGCACAGTATTGAACATGTAGATGAGTACGACTTCAATGAGAAGGTACCAGCATGGAATGATGAAGGTACTTTGACCAACGAAGAGAAGGTGCTGATTACACAGAGCGTGAAAGAGGTGGGCGAATGCATGAGCAACTATGTAGGCATCGTGCGCAGCGATATCCGTCTGAAGCGAGCATGGGACCGCCTCGATCTTCTCTACGAAGAGACAGAAAACCTCTTCAAGCGTGTAAAGGTAAGCAAGGAACTCTGCGAGCTCCGCAACATGATCAACGTGGGTTATCTCATCACCCGCATGGCGATAGAACGCAAGGAGAGCCGTGGTCTCCACTATACCATCGACTACCCTGTTCATGCTTACGACAAGAAGTAATCAAGAATTATCAGAATATTAAAAAGCTCGGATGCTTGTGATGCATCCGAGCTTTTTTTATTTTCAAGAATTTGAGAATTAGAGAATTTTCTTTCTACCATTGATTCTAGAAAATTTTCTTTTTATCTCGTCAGCGAGAACTTGATGCTCAGGCCGAAATCCTGTGTGGTGGTAGGATAACTGCTGCTCGACAGGAGCGGGGTGTTGGTCTGACGGTCATAATAGAAACTCATGGTAAGGAGTTTGCTGAAGGTATAATCGGCAGAGAAACTCAGTTTCAGAGCATTGTTGCCGCTGCTGGCACTGCTTACCATTGAGGCAATATCACGAACGATGGCTGCCTGCTTGCGGAAACTGAAGTCAAGACGTAGATTCAGGTCATGGTTGGTACCATTCTGAACCGTCTTGGTGGTCGACGCATTCTTATTGGCTGCATTCTTGTTGCCGCCCTTCGACTTGGAACGGGAGGCCTTGGCGCCCCAACCGAAAACATCGAAGTTGTTGATGCGGTAACCCATACCGATTACCCAGTCCTTACTCAATGCCTCGTTCAGCTGCACACTCGTCATACTGAGGTTCAATACACGGGTCTGGCGATATTCTGCCTTCACCGTCATATTATTGTTGAATGTGACATCCATACCCAATAATGGCGAGAACGACTCGTTGATACTTACCTGCGAAATGTTGAACATGCTACTTGGAGATGGATTGCCCGTAGTGGCATCACTCACGAAGCCGAGACCGTTCATATACTCCTGGAAAGTGCTGTAACTGTTGTAGCTGCCAACCGCAAAGACGCTTTTGTAAGAGTGGTTGATGTTGACACTCTTGAAGTGCTCGTTGAACCAAGGCAGACGTCCCAGTCCGCTGTAACGGATGGTCCAGTTTGGCAACATCCGGCTCAATGCCGGGAATACCGAAAGCGAATTGCCACCCATCGAGGTATAAGCCTTGAGGAAGGCAGGAATCATGACATCGCTGCTATACTGGTTGACCGGCGTGCGGGAAGCATCAAACTTGCCGCCAGCCAGAGCCGAACCTGTCGGATAAACGGTACCTGCATACTGCGCCTCTACCCTATCTCTGAAACCAGCTAGCGAGTTGACAAACTTCTCGAAGGTCTTGCTGCGATAACCCGAATTGGCATTGCCCATTCCCTCGAAAGCCGACCCCAGCGAGATGGTAGTCATCTGGAAGGCTCCACTCTGGGTAGTTGGCGTTCCTTCATACATATACTGTATGCTCTTCTGCGTGGTCTTGGTACGTGTGGCTGAGAGATCAATCTTGAAATCCTTGATAGGCTCCAGGGTGGCACGCAACGTAAGATTATCCGTTCTGCTGGTAGTAGCAGGTGTTGCGATACTGTCGTTGCAGAGCAGCCAGTCGTTGTTTCTAGCCTTCTCGATATAATCGTCGCCAACCATACCGAAGGCGAAGTCAAGACCCGGTGCCATCTGTCCCACCTTCTTCTGTCCGAAGGCATCACCCACACTAGGCAAGAAGCCCGGCAGGGTGAGCTGATAGCTGCTGCGATAGTTGATGCTCACATTGCGCACCATCATTGCCAGGCGACTAGCCAACTGCAATCCCTTATACCATTTCTTATCATCAAGCGGTTCCTTAGCCAGTACGGAGAGTTTCACCTTCATGGCAGTATCTACCTTTGAGATGATTCTGATCTGGTTATTATCCACCTTTTTATATTTAAGCGGGAATACCTTGCCGTCTTCCGTCTTGGCATTCACAATCAGTCGCTTGGTATTTTTGCCGTGGCGTATCTTGAATGTGGTATCAGGCAGGAGGGTGATTTCCCGTTCGAAGGCACGCTTGTTCTTAGGCAGCGCCTTCTTCGGATCAGCCGCCTGTTCCTTTGCTTCCTGCTTCTTTTTCTTTTTTTCCTGCTTCTTGCGCTGCATCTGTGCCCTACTCTGGGTGCGGTCAAACTTATCGTTTACCTTCTTCAGGAAAGGCACATGGTTGTAGAGTTTCACCAGGTTGAAGTTTCCGTTCAATGTCAGTTCGCGCTGGGTATTGATGGTATTTCCATACGAGTTGCCCTCCTCATCCTCTGTACCGCGCTCCCAAGAATAGTTGGCATTGTAAGAGGCATCGCTGTTCACCCAGTCGAAGACAGGCAGCAGATTGAGAGGCAACCTATAAGATGCCTGGAAATTCTGACTATAGTCGAGCGGTGCACCCCAGTGGCGGATGCTGGTCCATACGGAGTCCTTCCAGGCATGATACTGGTCGGCATAAAGATCCTTGTTGACCGGTGTATAAGGTTCCTCTATCTGTGCATGGGTAGCACTCTGGAAGTTCATGTGCAGGTTCTTGGTCAGATCCCAGTTGATGGAGAACTCACGGTTCCAAAGGAACTGTTCACAGAAAGTGAGCGGCAACTTGGAGTCTACTCCGGCAGATCCACTCATCAGGGTTTCCATATCGCGCTCCTGCAACTCGTAGTAGTCGCGCGTCATCTCGGTATTGAAGGCTATGTTCTGCGGCAGCCAGTTCAGTCCGAAACGTTTCAGTATGTCGAGCCACTTACTCTTGTTCTTCAGTCCCTTGAATGGTTCCCATGCCTTATAAACCGGGCTCCACGAATAATCCAGGGCTCCTCGCCAGTTGTCCTTGCGCTCATACATCGTCGTTTCACCCGTAGTATACTGATGCTGATGACTGTAGGTGAATGAGAAGTTGGCTGGATCGTATGGCATCGGATGGCGCTTGGTAGCTATACCCACCCGGGCATTCGAGATGGAGAAGTTGGTCTGCGTAATCTTGGTGGCAGCGATATTCTCGATAGAATCGCGCTCGTGCTTAGAGCCGGCAGCATCGAGGGCATCCTTCAACTCCATATCGGTATCTAGCGGATTATACTTAGGAGTGGTCTTCTCCTTGGTAACACTATAATATAAAGGTATGCTCACCTTCGCCTTGTCAGGGAAGAACTTACCCATTTCGAGCGATGTGGTCACACTGTAGGTACCGTAATTATCGGTGGTGCGACTTGCCACGCCATCTTCCAGACCGCCGAATCCCTCGCTGATGTATCTGCCGGTGGCATTTACGCTACCCAGATCGGAGAGTTGTACGTTGAGGTTGGCATTGGCAGCCCAACCACCCGAATTATTATGTTCCTTGAGTCGGAGTTCATTTATCCATACCTCACCACTCTTGATGTCGGCAGAATTGTTTCTCACACCCAGCATCATGGTCTTCACCTCGCCGAGACTCGGATTACCCACGATGGTAATCTTATTCTGCGGATGTTCTGCATCCATCATGGAATAAGGAGCGAGATAAGAAGCCACACCCTGTGCCTTCGCCTTGTTACGTTTTTTCTTCAATGTCGTAAAGACGCTCAGCGGCACATCGAGCATATTCTCCTCAGGCCATACCGCCTTACAGTCGGCTAGCACATAGCGGTTGTAGTTGGAGCGTGGCTCGGTGAGCTTCAGCGGGATTTCATACTCATAGTAATTGTTCTTATAATCACTACCCAGACGGATGAAGACTGAGAGATCACCATCCTGCAGACGGGTGGTATTCTGCTCCAATGCATTGGCATGGGCAAACATCTGGATGCGCTTGTACTGGCGCAGATCAAGGGTAGAATTCTTATAAACCGCCTTCGCCTCGCCTGTGCTCATATTCTTGACCACCAGACTCAACGCCTGCTCGTTTGCCTCAACCAACTGAGGCTGACTAGGATCCTGTTCGCGCTTGATACCCGGAGGCAAGACATAGTTGACCGGTGTCTTCTCGCCGTTCTCCTCCAGACTCACGCTGCTTGCGTCGAGGGTTCCGCCACTGGCTGCGCCGAGCGGCTGATCATAGGTACGCCACTTGCCCATCACGAGGTCGAAGGTACCGAAACGCAGCACGATAGGTTTCTTGAAACCGGTAAGGAACATACGCATGAAGCGGATGCTGGAGAAATCGTTGATGTTGCCCTGACGGCTCTCAAACTCATCGATAGGTATGCGGAACTGATACCAGGTAACGGTAGACTTGGTATTATCACGCCAGGTCTGGCTGTATTCACGCTTATCTACAATATGATTATTACCCACCACGAGATCGTCCGGACGGATGCTGACACGGTACTGGAAGTATTTCTCATATTCGTTGAGCGTATAATCCTGGTTGATATCCTCGACATCCGGCGTTGACTTATAAGAAGTATCATAGCTCTCAGAACGGCTGTCGCTGTCAGGCGAGTTGCCCTGAGGATTGTTGATATACTTATATCGCTGCAAGATAGGAGCACGCATCTCATCCCAGTCGGAACCGCGGAAATAGTGGTAGTCATCACGTGCCGGATCGGCAAAGATACTGTCGAACACCGCCTGGTTCACCTTGCCCTGAATCTGGTCGAGATAAGCACTCTTGTAGAATTCCTGCTCCTCGGCATCAGTCAGTCCGTTGAAACCCACATCCTGCAAGGCTCTGCTGCCACTGGTGGTAGCAAAGGCATAGGTCACGGTGCTCTGGGTAGGAATCTTACCCCACTGGGTATAGGTGTAGCTCTTGCTGCCATCTACCGGCATGCCACTCTCATAGAATTTCTTGCCATCACGCAGGATATCCTCGCTCACCTCGCCCAGGTTGATGTAGAAATCGCCACCATAATCGGCTGCATCAGCCTCTTCGCGGGAATAGATGAACGGATCGAGCATCCAGAACTCGATGTATTCGATGTTTGCCTGCTCGAAATCGTTGGTATCCAGTTTACGCATCATTCCGCCCCAGTTGCGCTGCGGATTCTGCAGAGTTCCGTCTGCCTGCAAATCTGTTACATTGAAGTTGTATGGTCCCGGCTCACTTGGATAGTAAGCCAGATTGAGTACATTCAGGGTATTGGTAGCGCCCTGATAACTGCTCTGGTCGCGCAATGGGAAGAGCTCCTTGGTATAGACCTCGCGAACATAATGGTTACTCAACTGCTTGAGGTCGCCCTTGATATGTCCCGGAGTGAGCGAACTTCCACGGCGGGTGAACAGCGGATCGATGGTATACCAGGCTAGGCGCGAACGGTGGAAACCGCTGCTCAGACCGGTCTTATCGCTGTAATCGTCCTTGAAATTGAGCGAAGGCACACTGGATATAAACCAGGAGGTAGGAGTAGTTACATCGATGGTAGTCTTCGTACCCTCGAAGTCATCGATATAAGATGCATTGTCCTGTGTGCCACCAGCCTCACCGGCAATGAGCTGGGCAAATTCTCCTGTAAAGGATATCTGCGATGGCTGGGTGAGGTGCAGGAATGGTATCTTGTCAAGCACATTGGTGAGCCACTGACTCTCCTTGCGCCAGTTGAGATTGATACCCCAAAGGGTGTTCTTCAGCGGTTCGGAGCCCATGGATACCTTGGTGGTAAGCGCCTGTTCGGAGAGGTGCTGGATAGTACCGCTCAACTGGAAGTTCTTGGTAAAATCATACTCCCAGTTCAGTCCGAACATCGTTTTTCGCGTTTGTCCGAAATCGGTATTACTCTCCAGAGAAACGTTGACAGCCGTACCGGCATCAATGATGCTCTGGTTCAGGATGGTCACCTCGCCGGCACTGTAATCTACCGAATAGTCGGTGCCCTCTTTCAGGGTGATACCGCCTGCCGTAACGACCACCGAGCCCTGTGGCACATTGTAGGCATCGAGCGAGATGACATTGGCTGCAGAGCCCTTGAACTGTCCCACAATCTGATACTTGTTCTTTTCGGCTATCTGCTTGGCTACGGTCTTCGTACTGTCATAAAGTTCGGTAAAGGCATACTTTTCAGCCTTGTCGGCAGCCACGCCCCGCTTGACCAGATAATCACGCATATAACTGCCGAAAGGCTCTACCTTCGGAATGAACACGCGTCCGTTAGAGATGGTATAGCCTTCTACATAATCGAAATATCCATTACTGTGTGCCTTGTTGTTGTTATCCAGACGGTCGGCGCCCAGCACACGGATGATAGGCTGCTTCTTCACCTGCTGCTCAGGGATATAACTGAGATATACGCCGGTGGTATCGCTCTGGTATTTCACATCCAGGCGGAACTTCTCCTTCTCTACGGTAGAAGCCAGATAATAAACGTTCTTCATCATCAGCCCCCAGTTGCCCTGTCGCGGATTGTTACTGGTATTTTTGAGCGATTTCACGAAGAGTGCCTGCTTGGTATCGCTGAGATCGGATGCAAACTCGCCCACCTGATAGGTAACACCTCCCGATGTATACTCATAGGCTACAGCAAGTACCTGGTCGGTCTGCAGACTGGTTTTCAATGAGATATAACCCAAAGCGGTATTGACCGTATACTCAGAAGAATTGAGCAGACGGGCACTCTCCAGTTTCTCATAATCGGCTCCACCAACCAGTCCGCCTCCATCGAGAGTGGTTGCAGCCTGGTCGATGTCACGGGCAGCAGCATATTGGCTGTTCATCGCAGCATACTCAGTATTCGCCTGGTTAGAAGGCACCTGTCCGCTCGCCGTCCACATCGGGTTGCTCAGTTTCTGGTTCTCGCCCAGGTCGGTCAGGGCTACGATGTTTCGGGTATTGGTGGTATTGCCGGTTTTGTTGGTAACCCACACCTCCACACGGTTGATGGTGATGCCCGTGGTGAGATTAGGAAGTTTCTGCATCCAGGCATCATAATGATTTCTGAAATACTGGGAGAGGAAGAAGTGGCGGTTCTCCTCATAATCGGCTACATTCAACTCGAAAGGAGTGAGCTGTACACCGCCCCTGGTAGATACGCTCTTCGATGCACTTTTCTTCTGCGAAGCCACCATCTGCAGCTTGAGTTTGCCAAACTGCATATCGGTTCTAACACCAAACAGACTGCTGGCGCCTTTGATGAGCGAAGAGTTGGAAGGGAAGGAGACATTGCCCGCCTCAACGAGTTTGATGATTTCATCTTCCTTGCCGTCGTACTTCAGTTTCATGTTCTGCGCATCGAAATCGAAGGTGGCATCGGTGTTGTAATTCAGGTTCATGTTCACCTTATCGCCCACCTTTCCGTTGACGTTGAGATTGATTTTCTCATCAAAATCCATCATCGTCGTCTTTCGGTTTCGGATAGGCAACGAAGGATTGTCGATGCTCTTCTTGTTGATACCGAACTTAAGTTCGGCAGAACCCTGTGTCTTCACTCTGATGCCACCAGGACCGAAGATTTTCTCTGCAGGTCCCAAGTCGAAGTGCATATCTGAGAAATCGAACTTCTCCTTGCCTTTTGCCTGGAAGATTTCATCGTTCTGCTTGCGGAAGTAGCTGTTGCGCTGCTGCTGTTCGGTCCATGCAAGATACTCTTTCGGAGTGAGCATGATAGGGGCCGAAAGCCAGGTTGAGCCCATGCGGTTGCCGATGATATAGCGGTCGAGGGTATCGTTGTAGACTACCTGATATTGCAGATTATCAGGACGTTTCAGGTCGAGCGGACTCTGATAGAGGTCGCTCAGGGAGTAAGGTTGGGTGCGCTGAATCTGCCAGCGGGTATGCAGCAGCGAATCGGGAATAGTATCTTCATCGAGCTGCACGGGCTGGGCTGTGCTGGTATGGGTTTTCTTTTTATCGTCCTGAAGTTGAGGCAAAGCTATCGCATAGCCGAAGGTTGCCACCATCAGCCAAGCCAATAGAAAAGATATGAATCTTTGCTTCTGTTTCATCGACAAAAAACTCCTAACTTATTTGATTTGCTTCAATGCCAGTTTCACAACCTGTTCTACCGGGAGATCAGGCTGTGCCTTGAGGATATCTACTACTACCTTGGCAGATGGTGCCGGCGAGAAGCCGAGCATGGTGAGGGCGCTTACCGCCTCATCCTTTACGTCATTGTTCACCATCACCACATTGCCTCCGCTGGCTGGCAGTTCGTCAGCAATGCCGAGGCTCACGATTTTATCTTTCAAGTCGATGATGATTCGCTGTGCAGTCTTCAGTCCGATACCCTTCACGGTTTTCAGCATCTTGTCGTTACCAGTAGAGATGATTTCGCAGAGTTCGCGTGGCGAGAGTGAAGAGAGAATCATACGGGCCGTATTTCCGCCTACTCCTGAAACGGTGATGAGGAGGCGGTAGAGTTCACGTTCCTGTTTGGTAGCAAAGCCGAAAAGGGTGAAAGAGTCATCTCTTCCACCAGCCACCAGCACTTCGTGAACATAGAGTTTCACTTCCTGTTTGCCCTGAATGGCAGTATATGTATTGAGCGATATATTGAGTCCGTAGCCCACCCCCGCAGTCTCAACAATAGCCAGTGCAGGTGTCAGCTCTGTCAGATCGCCATGAATATATTCTATCATTTTCTTTTTCTCCTAATTAAATTAATATATTAATAACGTGCGAAGGGC
>OGKF01000944.1_pt1 | contig 14400 bp, 9 predicted proteins | sample 1572391 | NCBI WGS metagenome assembly OGKF01 (sample SAMEA2582095, study PRJEB24529) | metagenome | biome: Human gut stool | place: China | collected 2011
GTATGAGTCTCGGATCAAAGATCCTTATATTTTTTGCTGTCGGATAGCATATCCGCCAGAACATTAGTCTTGCTGTTTCTCCACAATTCTTATATTCGATGTTGCCAGAACATTAGTCTTGTTGCTTCTCTACAAAGAATTTCCAACCACAAAGAACATTAGCCTTATTGCTTTTATGCTACGTGATAAAAAGTAAAAAGTCAGGACAAAATTTTTTTTCAATCTGGAAAACTAATTCGTAACGGATGTTAATTTTAAGCGCTTTCAGACCATGCGATATTAACATTCGTTTGCTTTTGTGCGCTCTTTCATTCAGAATAACGCCTGTTTTTAGGCTCTAAAACGTTGCTTTTTGTCGTGCAAATGGCACGTTTACGAATCGTAAACGGCCCACTTTTGGATGAAAAGTGGCCGAGTAATATTTTTTAACCATTGCCTTTTTGTTCTGCAATCTTGGTAAAAGCCGATATATCAACACTTTACCGAAAATGTCGATTTTGTGCAATTTTTCGCACCAAACCGCGGTTTCGTGATGAGCATGGCAATTCTGGAGAGGTTAAGTTTTAGGAGTTAAAGGAGTTAGAGTCTCGGATCGCAGATCCTTATATTTGATGCTGTCGGATAACATATCCGACAGAACATTACTCTTGCTGTTTCTCCATAATTCCCTACAAGCGGCATAATACCAACAACGCTAATGTGCCGGCTGATTTGTAATCTGCCGGAATATAATATAAGGATTTTCAATCCGCTTGCTTCCTATTGCTGATTTATAGGTATGTTCCGCTATGCTGCCGGCGCTTTATTGTAAAAAAAGCATTTGGCTTTAACTCCTTTAACTACTCTAACTTCTTTAACTCCTTAATAAATAACTCCTAATAAATATCCTTTTGCTGTTTCGTCAGAAAATCTTATCTTTGCAACAGACAACACGGTGCGGGTATGGATAGTTGTTGCAGAGACGCTGGCGCCGTGTTATTAGGATAAAGTATAAACAAGTATCAGATTATGAAGATTTTTGCCGTAGGAATGAACTATATCCAGCACAATAAAGAGCTGGATGGAACGTTATATAAACCGGAAGAGCCTGTGATATTTACAAAGGCCGACTCAGCTCTGCTAAAAGACAGCAAGCCGTTTTTCCTGCCCGACGAGCTCGGACGCATCGACTATGAGACAGAGCTGGTGGTGCGCATCTGCCGCCTGGGCAAGAGCATACCGCAGCGCTTCGCCCACAGATACTACGACGCCGTAACCGTGGGCATCGACTTCACCGCCCGCGACCTGCAGAACAGGCTGCGCGCCGAAGGCAAGCCGTGGGATCTGTGCAAGGGCTTCGACGGCTCGGCTGCAATAGGCGAATGGGTGAGCATAGAGAAGTTTCGCGACATACAGGCAATACATTTCCGCCTCGACATCAACGGCAACACCGTTCAGGAAGGCTGCTCGAGCGACATGCTCTTCAAGGTAGACGAGATTATAGCCTACATAAGTCAATGGTTCACGCTGAAGACCGGCGACATCCTTTATACGGGCACTCCGGCCGGAGTGGGCCCCGTTCATATTGATGACCACCTTACGGGCTGGCTTGAAGACCGCAAGGTATTGGAGTTTAACGTTAAATGACAAAGAGAAAAATATTATTGTCGGTTATCGCGCTGCTCTGCTGCTGCAACATCATGGGCAGCAGTGTGCAGAAGTTTTTTAACCTCACTGCCGACGAGGTTAAGATAGACAGCGTGCTGCCGCGCTTTGCCTGTTCGCTGCCGCTCGGCGGCGCATGGGCCGACTCTGTATATACGGTAAAGATTGAATATCCCGAATTTTACGAGATGAGCAGCGGCGACGTAGAGCGCTGCCTGAAGATTGCCGGCGACTACATGCCCGAAATGCCGGAGCTGGAGGTCAACGTGGTTACGGAGCGCAAGCGCGGACGCATCGAGGTGTCGTTTGTGCCGGTGGTAAAGCGCGGGGGCAAGTGGCAGAAGCTGGTGAGCTTTATGATAGACGTTGAGGCTAAGCCTAAGAACGCTGCCCTCAGGACAGCCTCGAGAGCCGAAGCCGTAAGTCCTGCCGGCCGCTATGCAGCCAAGTCGGTGCTGGCCGAAGGCCGCTGGGCAAAGATACGCGTGCCCTCCACGGGCATATATCAGATAACCGACGCGCTGATACGCCGCGCCGGATTCAGCGACATGAGCCGCGTAAAGGTGTATGGCTACGGCGGCGCGCTGCAGAACGAAAGTCTCGAAGCCGACGACCTGATAAAGTATGACGACCTGAAGGAGGTGCCCACATGCTATGTTGACGGCCGCAGGCTGTTCCATGCGCAGGGACCGGTGTCGTGGAGCAGCAACACAACAACCACGCGCACCCGCAATCCTTACTCCGACTACGGCTACTACTTCCTTACCGAGAGCGACGGCGAGCCGCTCACCGTTGACAGCACAGCCTTTGTAGACTCGTTCTATCCCTCTGCCGACGACTATCACTTCCTGCACGAGATAGACAATTATGCATGGTATCAGGGCGGACGCAACCTTTATGAGAACACGCCGATAAGCGCAGGAACGTCGAAGACATATATCCTGGAGAACTCTTCGCCATGTCAGGGCATACGTAAGGTCTATGCCAGCGTCACCGCAGGACAGGCTACCACGGTGCAGATAAAGATTAACGGGTCAGACACGCGCACGTTCAGCATGACATTCGGCGAATATGACCACGGCAAGTCGGTCAACATGACCTACAGCAACGCCTACGCGTCGCCGTCGGACACGGTTACGATAACCACCGTATCGGGCGGTCCGGCAAGGCTCGACTATATCAGCGTAACGCAGGACGAGCCGCGCCCGTGCCCCACGTTGAGCGGACGTGAGTTCAGCGTGCCCGAATATGTGTATAACATAACCAACCAGAACCATCATGCCGACGAGGCTGCCGACATGATAATCATAGTGCCCACCTCTGCCGCTCTTACGGCTCAGGCGCAGCGCATAAAGGAACTGCACGAGGAGAAAGACGGCATGAGAGTGCGCATAGTGCCGGCCGACGAACTGTATAACGAATTTTCGAGCGGTACGCCCGACGCCAACGCATACCGCCGCTATCTGAAGATGCTCTACGACCGCGCCGAGACAGAGGCCGACATGCCGTCGCACCTGCTGCTGTTTGGCGACTGCGTGTGGGACAACCGCATGAACACGCAAGAGTGTTCGAGTCTCAGTCAGGACGATTTCCTGCTGTGTCATGAGAGCGAAAACTCATTCAGCGCCACCGACTGCTACGTTGACGACGGATTCTTCTGCCTGTTAGACGACGGCGAGGGCGGCAATCCGAAGACCGACAAGCTCGACATGGCTGTGGGGCGCTTCCCCGTGCGCACCGCAGAAGAAGCGAAGATAATGGTTGACAAGACCATAAGCTACGCCGAAAACAAAAATGCCGGCAGCTGGCAGAACGTGATGATGTTTATGGGCGACGACGGCAACAACAACCAGCACATGGAGGATGCCGACGAAATGGCAAAGGTGGTTGAGGGCATCAATCCCGCCATTCAGGTAAAGCGCGTCATGTGGGACGCATACACCTGCGTAACGACGTCTACCGGAAACACATATCCCGACGTGACCAAGATAATAAAGCAGCAGCAAAGCGCCGGCGCGCTGATAATGAACTACAGCGGACACGGACGTGCCGACCAGATATCGCATGAGCGTGTGCTCACGCTGACCGACTTTTCCGGCTTCAGCAACGCCAACCTGCCGCTGTGGATAACGGCGTCGTGCGACATCATGCCCTTCGACTCGCAGCAGCAGAACATCGGCGAGACGGCGGTGCTCAACAGCAACGGCGGTGCGGTGGCATTCTACGGAACAACGAGAACGGTGTGGGTAGACCGCAACAGGGCTATCAACCGTGCCTACCTTAAGGCCCTGCTCACCCCGCAGAACGGCACCTATGTCACTATAGGCGAGGCGCAGCGCCTGGCCAAGAACGACCTTATAGAGTCGGGCGCCGACAAGACGGAGAACAAGCTGCAATATTCGCTGCTGGGCGACCCCGCCCTGAAGCTCAACCTGCCGCAGATGAGAGTGGTGGTAGACAGCATCAACGGCGTGCCCCTGGCTTCTGCCGAGACTCTGCCTCAGCTCAAGGCAGGCTCCGTGGCCACAGTGAAAGGACACATAGAGGGAGCATCGGGCAGCATTGACGAGGCCTTCAGAGGCGTGGCCACGCTGACCGTGAGAGACGCCGAGAAGCTCGTTGTGTGCAAGCTTAACAACACGTCGAGCGAGGGAGCAAGCACTCCGTTTGAATATTACGACCGCTCAAACACCCTGTTCAACGGCACCGACAGCGTGAGGGCAGGCAAGTTCAGCATGTCGTTTGCCGTGGGCAAGGACATCGACTACAGCGACGAGAGCGGACTGATAAACGTGTTTGCAATAAACGGCGACACGGGCGATGCCGTGAACGGCTACAGCGAAGACTTCATCGTGGGCGGAACAGGCTCGCTCGACAACGACGGCATAGGCCCGTCTGTCTACTGCTATCTTAACTCTCCGACCTTTGTCAACGGCGGCAACGTAAATCCAACGCCTTATTTCGTGGCCGAGATAACCGATAAAGACGGAATAAACACCACTGGCAGCGGCATAGGCCACGACCTTATGCTGACCATAGACGGCGATGCCGACAAGACATACGTGCTGAACGACAACTTCAGCTACGACTTCGGCAGCTACACCAGCGGCTCGACATACTACAGCATACCGGAGCTTGAGCCGGGCATGCACACGCTCAGGTTTAAGGCATGGGACATAATGAACAACCTGACCACCACCGAACTTACGTTCAACGTGGTGAGCGGTCTGCGCCCCGGTCTGATAGACATCAACTGCACGGCCAACCCCGCCAGAACGTCGACAACGTTTATCATCAACCACGACCGCGCCGGAAGCAACCTTGACGTGGAGATTGAGGTGTTCGACATGAGCGGCCGTCCTCTGTGGAAACACAAGGAGAGCGGCGTGTCGGCAAACAACAATTATACCGTAGACTGGGACCTGACAGGCAGCAACGGCGGCAAGCTGCAGACGGGCGTTTATATCTACCGCGTGAAGATTGGCGGCAGCGGCAGCGACATGGTGTCGAAGGCAAAGAAGCTGATTATCATATCGCGCTGACACGGCAGCCGCACCGGTGACGCGCCATGCCTGACACTGCATGTCGGCAGCCGGAACAAGGTGTGACGGCTACGCTAAATTGTGGCATTAATGACCGCACTACACAATAAAATGAGAGAAAAGCGGTTATTATATCAAGGCGCATGTCGCTTCTGCGCATGACAAAAGTTTTTTAGTTGCATAATCATTACAGAAAAAGAAATAAAGACAAAGAATGAAGAATAGTCAAAGAATATTGTTGACATTGATGCTTGCTGTGGCCTCGGCCGGAGCCTTTGCTCAGGACAAGCTGGACATGTTTAATCCGGTTAACACCTCAGTAACTTCACAGATGATAGCCCCCGACGCACGTGCCGCCGGTATGGGTGATGTCGGTGTGGCTACCGACCCTGATGTCAACTCGCAATATTGGAACCCTGCCAAGTATCCTTTCTGTATAAGCCGTGCAGGAGTGTCGCTCAACTATACGCCGTGGCTGCGTCAGCTCGTAAGCGACATGGACCTTGCTTATCTGTCAGGATATTACCGCATTGGCGACTACAGTGCCGTGTCGGCATCGTTGAGATATTTCTCGCTGGGTGAGGTTATGACCGACTATAACGGCGAGACCGGCGAGAGCAGCGGCATGACGATTAACCCTTATGAAATGTCGTTCGACGTGGCTTACTCGCTTATGCTGAGCGAGAAGTTCTCTTTGGCTGCTGCCGTAAGATGGATATACTCAGACCTTACATACGACTACACGGACGATACGTCGCCTGGTAGTGCGTTTGCAGCCGACATTGCCTGCTACTATAACGACTATATAAACATTGGCGCGCGCGAGTGTCAGCTCGGCATCGGACTCAACATAAGCAATATCGGTAGCAAGATTACGTTCGGAGGCGATGACAACAGCGAGTTTATACCGACGAACATGCGTCTTGGTCTTGCCCTGATGGTGCCCATCGACGAGTTTAACAGATTCACCATAGCTGCAGATGCCAACAAGCTCCTTGTGCCTACATATCCTAAGCAGGAGGAAGGCGAGTCGACAGAAGACTATCAGCAGCGCGTTCAGAAAGAATATTACGACGTGTCGAGCATATCGGGTATATTCAAGAGCTTCGGTGATGCTCCCGGCGGATTCAAGGAAGAGCTGCAGGAGATAAACTGGAGTGTGGGTGCTGAGTATGTGTATAACGACAAGTTTACGCTGAGAGCCGGTTATCACCATGAGTCGGAGAACAAGGGTAACCGTAAATACTTCACCGTAGGTGCCGGTTTCCGCATGAGCGCCTTCTCGCTCGACTGCGGTTATGTAATCGCAACGGCAAAGAGCAACCCGCTCGACCAGACACTGCGTTTCACTCTCGGATTCGACATGGACGGCATAAAGGACCTGTTCCGCAGATAAACCGAAGGGAGCAGGAAAAACAAGAAGTCGCATGAGCCCGAAATACCGCGCCCATGCGACTTCTTGTTTTACATTATCATATTGAATAGCAAAACAGAACTAAAATAAACGATTATGAAGATTAGAACCGGATTTGGATTTGACGTTCACAGGCTCGTTGAGGGCCGTGACCTGTGGCTCGGAGGAATAAAGATAGAGCACAGCATGGGACTGCTGGGACACAGCGATGCCGACGTGCTTATACACGCTATATGCGACGCGCTGCTCGGTGCTGCCAATATGCGTGATATAGGCTATCATTTTCCTGATACATCGGCCGACACGCTCAACATAGACAGTAAGGTGCTGCTGCGCAAGACCGTTGAACTTATTGCCGGCAAGGGATATGTGGTAGGCAACATCGACGCCACAGTGTGTGCCGAGCGCCCTAAGATCAATCCGCATGTACCGGCCATAAAGGCATGTCTTGCAGAAGTTATAGGCACCGACGAGGACAACATATCCATAAAGGCTACTACAACCGAGAAACTTGGATTTACGGGCCGTGAAGAGGGCATAAGCGCTTATGCCGTGGTGCTGATAGAACGCAGGGACGACTGATCATCGCAAATCTGTTATTAGAATTTGGCCAGTAGTTCGGCAGTATTGAATATAATAATTGCGGAGAAACAGCAAGACTAATGTTCTGTCGGATCTGCACGTGTTGTTGAGCGCAGCGAAAAATTCGACAGCATCGAATATAAGGGTCTTTGATCCGAGATTAATACCTATAAATTATAATGCATAGGAAGCAAGCGGATTGAAATTTCGGCAGCATTGAATATAAGAATTGCAGAGAAACAACAAGACTAATGTTCTGTTGGATCTGCGATCCGACAGCATCGAATATCAGGATCTTTGATCCGCAACTTCTACCTATAAATCTGCAATAGGAAGCAATCGGATTGAAATTAGCTTCGCTGATTGTTGATTCCTTATACTTTATTCCGGCAAATTAATTTTATTGATTGTCGGCTGCGCTCGGCATAACCAAATATAATTTGCTTCTGCTCTCACTTGCACGACAATTGCAAATCAGCCGGTACATTAGCTTTGTTGCTACATACCAGGCGGCACGAAAATTTGACGCATACATCATTCCACGGCAGTATCTCTTACGAAAATTTACTGACAAAAGAATAAAAAAGACAAGCCTGTGCCATGATTTGTCACAGGCTAAATTGTAACTTTGCAGCGTAACCTAAAAAAACAATAAATATATGGCAGCAAATATATTTGGACGGTATGTATGGCTGATAGACATCCTGCGCAGGTATAAGCGCCTGACATTTAAGGAAATATGTTCGTTGTGGCAGGAAAGCGGACTAAGCTATGGCGAGGAACTGCCACTGAGGACATTCCATCGCCACCAGGATGCAATAAAGGACATCTTTGACGTGTATATAGAATGCGACAAGAAGGACGGATACAGATATTATATTGACGAGCCTGAAAGGCTTGAAAGCAACAACCTGTACAACTGGCTCATAAGTTCTTACTCTACGCTCAACCAGATAAAGGCCGACAGCAAGCTGGAAAACAGAATTATATTTGAGAACATACCGTCGGGACAGACATGGCTGACACATATCGCAGAAGCCATGCGCAACAACAGGGTGCTGAGCATAACATATCACGGATTCGGCAAGTCGGAGTCAACGACATTCGACATAGAGCCTTACTGCCTTAAAGTGGCTCACCGCCGCTGGTATGTGCTGGCGCGAAGTCCCTATTATTCTGAAAGGAACAAGGAGAAAGGCATTAAGCCATACGATGTCTTCCGGATATATGCCCTCGACAGGATAATGGATATAAAGGACACAGACAAGACGTTCACAATGAACAAAGACTTCGACGCGGCGAAATATTTTGAAGGCTGCTGCGGAGTGATTACGTCTGATGAGCCTTTACAAAGGATTGTGGTGCGTGCATACGACAACTTCGTAGATTATCTGCGCACGCTGCCGCTGCATGAGTCGCAGCGCGAACTCAGCAGCGACGAAGAGTCTACGCTGTTTGAATATCACCTCAAGCCTACGTTCGACTTCTATCAGCTGATACTTGCGCAGGCAAACCAGCTGGAGATAATAGAACCTGAAGCGGTGAGAGAGGAGATGCGCGGCCTTGCCCTGCACATACTGAAGTTTTACGACAAGCCTTAACAGCCTAAAATCTATGCGCGGCAGGAAAGAGACGTCTATAATATAGCATGAAAATGAGACGGGACATCCCGACTTACCGCAGACATGTCATATAGTTTCGGCAGGATTGCAGCCTTATATCAAACAGACGGCAAGACTATGACAGGAAACTATAACTTAAATTTTCAGATGCCGGAACTTTAACTCAAGACCGAGTAGCAACCTACACAATAAACATTAAATATAAAAAATCAACAAAAGAAACGGGGCGCCGGCAAGGCGTCCCGTCATTCACGTTATTAGAAAGAGTCCATTCAGATATTTGACCGGTTTCGTATCATTCCCATACAATAGGCACGTTCTTCAGCTGAATATACTCGTTGATGGACGACGAGTTTCGGCCTCCGCCAAGATTCCACGGACCTTTAACAAGTACAAACGACGTAACCGTGGAAGGTACCTCACAGATAGTGGCAAACTTCAGTTTTACAGCCACATCGGGATTAAGGTTCTTCTTGTCGTCATAGTCGCAGCCAGCACCATACTCGTTGCCGTCGGCATCATAAGCCTTTGTAAGACCGGCTCCGCCGATAAGCGCATTCTGTATACTCAGGCTTACGGCCTTTACCTTAACATAAATGTCAACGCGGTTGGAGCCCTTGCTGCCCTTGGCCTCAACAAACTCCAGCGTGAAATACTTTGAGCCGGGATTGCCCACCAACACACCCGAGGCTGACGGAAGATAGCTTACAGAAGGAGCATTCTGAGCTGTCGTGGTAGTGGAGGCTGTGCCGGTAGTAGTGGTTCCGGTAACTTCCTGCACGACGCCCTTGGCGGCTTCTTTCAGTTTCTTGAAAAACTGCGCATCGGCCTGCTGAGGTATTGCAAAGAGAGCTATTGCAGCAATGCAAACTGTTCTGATAATCTTTTTCATAACCCAAAAAATTTTTAATATTAAACAATCATTTCTATAAAATGCACTTATGCTCGTAACTTCTAACTTTCGCCGTTCCTGCGTTCGGCAATCTTCCGGTTGGCACTGTCGCGTGCCGCCGAATTATGGTGCAGATGTCCGTCGTCATCGCGAAACACCGGTCCGGGAGACTTATGGTTGGCAAACTCGTCAACCATCGAGCTGCCCTTGCCCATTCCGTTTGTAAGTATAAAGAATATCGCGCCACAGGCAGCCACGGTTATAAGCACCTGGAAGAACAGCGCAATAAGGGCTACAAGGAACACGAACACAGCAAGGCAGACGGCAACGACACAGACTGCCGAGAACACGGTGAAGACAACGCCGTGCTTTATACCGACAGACATTATGTTGCGTACAAGCGACCATGCAAGTCCGGCTATGACGAGAATCCAGAAGGCTGTGGTGCCGATGCTGTTTTTCGTATCATCGGAAGCGCCGAAGATGTCTGCTGCGACAGATAGCACAAACACTACGGGAAACGTAAGCACAAAACAGATGAAAAGCAGTTTCATCGAGAGCGACTTGCCCATCATTTCCTCAAGCACACCCTTAAACATGAATATCTGTCCTATCTGAAGCACCACAAACACTGCAAAGGGTATAATGCGGAACAGCTTTGACCAGAATCCGTACTCCTTTGACAGGCACCACCACATACAGTTGTTGCCCACTATGGCATAAATAAGAACCTCGAGGATAGTGGCGGCAAGCATGCAGCCGGCAGCCGTGAGTATAGGCAGGTTGCTTTTACTGCCGTTTCGCCCCTGAAACAACAGGGCAACGAAGCCGCCCAATACCAGCAGGAAGACAAGCCAGTAAGGCAGAGTTGACGTTAACAGAATTTCTTTCATGGCATATAGATTATATTTAACTTATTACAGCGTGCAGGCACATCTGATGTCGTTTGCAACATTTACATAGACGAATGTATATTGTTTTTAATATTTTTTGCAAATATAACTACAAACATATATTTACACAATAACGGAAATCCGTGATTTTATGCACATAAAACCGTTATTCCGTCAACATTTAGCTAAGAATCAATACAAAAACAATATCAGGATATCATAAGCATGGCATAGTATGGCTTAAACCCCAATCAGTAATTAGACCGCATATTACTTTATCAATTTTGTATATTGATGCTTTCAGCCTGTCCTTTTGTTTCTATTGGCGTCTTTTTGTCTGTTTTTTCTTGACATAGCCCACTATGCCTGCGAAAAATCTAACTAAAACCCACTCAATATAAAACAAAAATCCCGACCGAATCCTTATGACTGATTTGGGTTAAAAAACAAAAAACCTGCGCCAATCGAACAGAAACGGCATGGCGCAGGTTAAACGACAAGCATCTTCATGCTTGCAGCCCCTATAAAACTAACATCGGTATCAGACCGCTGTTAAACTGTTGTGGGCTTATGAAAAAACTAAGACATTTTCGGTCTTTTTCTCCAAACAGCCGTTACGTTTCAAAGGCCAGGAGAGTTATCGCCGCACCGCCTACAGCAGATTTGCCCGCTGAAGGCAGCCGGCTATATTGTTTAGAACTCGAGCACGAGCACCTGACGCGGAGTGAGCTTCAGGTCTTTGTCAAGAGCCACGCTGCTGCCGGTCAGCACGTCGCGTGCCTGCTTTGTCTGTCCGATAACTTCAGCATAGCGCTTAACAGAGAGAGCGGCATCCTTGCGTGTGCCGTTGATAACGGTCATTACGGTCTTGCCGTTATACTGACGTGCAATGACATATACGCCCTTATAAGGTATAAACTGCTTCTGGCTGCCCTTGATTATCACGTCGTTGCCCTGACGCCAGTGGAGCAGATTGCTCAGCCATGTGAACATTGCGTTCTCGGCCTTTGTGCGTCCTTCAGCAGCAAAGGCATTGCGCTCGTCGCCCTTGAAACCGCCGGGGAAGTCCTTGCGCACGTTGCCGTCGGTAACTTCCTTTGTACCGTTCATCAGGATTTCAGTGCCATAATAGAGCTGCGGTATGCGGTTTACGGTGAGCAGCAGTGCAAGAGCCTGCTTCAGTGCCGTTGTGTCCTTGCCGTTGCCGAGGAAGCGGTCGGTGTCGTGATTCTCGATGAAAGCCATGACGCTCGACGGGTTAGGATAAAGATAGTCGTAAACCAGACTGTTGTATATGCGGTTGTATCCGTTCCACCAGTCGTCGGTGTTCTCCTTCTTCGCCATGTTTATCTTGTCGTAGAAGCTGAAGTCCATCACCGTCTTCAGATAGCTGTTCTTCTTGGCTATCTTTGAGTCTTTCTGCCATGCGGCTGTATATGCCGGCTCGGTTACCCATGTCTCGCCTACAACGTTGAAGTTAGGATATTCCTCGTCGAGAGTCTTCATCCAGAGGGCCATGGCGTCGGCATCGGCATAAGGATAAGTGTCCATGCGTATGCCGTCGATACCAACGGTCTCTATCCACCACTCGCTGTTCTGGATAAGATATTTAATGACATGAGGATTCTTCTGGTTAAGGTCGGGCATAGACGGAACAAACCATCCGTCAACAGTCTCGTGCAGATCGATGTCGCTTACATATGGATCAACCACCGGAGTAAGCTTATAGCTTGTCTGCAGATAGAGGTCGTTAACCTTGCCGCTGCCGTCAACATAGCCTGTGGTTACGTCTCTTCCGGTCTTCTCTCCGGCTGAAAGCCATTCGGGAGTGTTGAGCCAGTCTTTAGAAGGCATGTCCTTTATCCATGGATGCTCATAGCCGCAATGGTTGAAAATCATGTCCATAACCACCTTCAGCCCCTTCTGATGAGCCTCGTCGATGAGCTTGCGATACTCCTCGTTGGTGCCGAAGCGAGGGTCAACCTTGTAATAGTCGGTTGTGGCATAGCCGTGATAAGAGCTGTTGACGCCGTTATCGGGTGAGTCGTTCTCAAGAACGGGAGTAAACCACAAAGCCGTAACGCCCAGCTCCTTGAAGTAGTCGAGGTGCTGACGTATGCCCTCGAGGTCGCCTCCATGGCGCAGGCTCGGCTGCGAGCGGTCTATCTTGTAGCTGTACTTTGTCTTCACGGCGTTGTTCTTCTGGCTGCCGTCAGCAAAGCGGTCGGGCATGAGCATGTAGAGCACGTCGGCGTTGGTGAAGCCCATGCGCTTGTCGCCGCTCATCTCGCGTGCCTTAAGCAGATACTTAACTTTCTTTGTCGAGCCGTTGTTCTTGAAGTTGAGCGTCATTGTTCCGGGCTGCGCTCCGTCAAGATTAAGGTAGACCAAGAGATAATTAGGACTGTCGAGGCGCACCAGGCTGTCCACCTTTACGCCGGGATAATCCGTTGTAACGTCTGCTGTCTTGATGCCTTCTCCGTAGACCATCAGCTGCAGTGACGTGTTCTTCATTCCCACAAACCAGTCTGTAGGTTCAATGCGGTCTATCTTTACCGCTGCTTTCATTGTCATAATGCTGAGCAATAAGCTTAAAGATAAAACTAATCTGTTCATGATTATTTGGTTATTTGTTTATGTTATTATTTTCAGTCGGGTGATGTCTTACATTCATCTACGCGGCATGTCAGTCGTGAATGATGAGTGCCGACTGCGCCGGAACGTTCACTTCGCTGCCGCTGACAATGCCGAGTCCGCTCTCGTTGATAACGCCGTCGCGGCAGACAACGGTGTAGCTGCCTTCAGGAACGGCTACGGTGCGTGCCTCCCTGGCAGAGTTGAGCACCACGATGATGTTCTTCCATGCGTCGCCTCCGGCATTGTCTTTCAGGCGGAAGGCCACAAGATTGTCCTGCACGGGCAGGAACTCAAGATGACGGCGCACCTTGTCGGCCGTGCCGAGGCGGAATGCCGGATGATTCTTGCGCAGCGAGATGAGCTTGCAGTAATAGTCCATCACCTGCGGATACTTCTCAAGGTTTGTCCAGTCGATGCGGTTGATGCTGTCGGGCTAGTTAAAGCTGTTGTGCACGCCCTTCTTGTCGCGCAGCATCTCCTCGCCGCTCAGGATGAACGGCATGCCCTGCGATGTCATAACGGCTGTCTGTGCAAGCAGGTCGAGACGTATAAGCTCGTCCATGCCTATGCCAGGAATGCTTGTGCGCAGACGGTCAACGAGGCACATGTCGTCGTGGCAGCTCACATAGCTGAGCATCTGCACAGGCTCTGCAGCCCATGCTTCCTTGCTGTAGTTTACCTTTGTCATGTCTACCTGCGGATGGCTGATTGCTCCGGCTATACCGAACTTTATGCTCTCCTCGTTGCCGGGAACGGCTGCCAGAAAAGCACCCTTGTGGTCATCGTTGAACGGACCGCGCAGAGCGTCGCGCAGCTCGTCGCCAAAGGCTGATATGCCGGGCATGCTGCACATGTTGGCCTTCATGGCCAGCTTGTCCTGCGGATAGGCACACGGACCTGCCGACCAGCCTTCGCCGTATATTATTGTGGCAGGATATTCCTTATTGAGCGCTGCACGTATCTGGTTCATCGTCTCTATGTCATGAACGCCCATGAGGTCGAAGCGGAAACCGTCGATGTGATATTCCTTAACCCAATACAGCACCGACTCTATCATAAACTTGCGCATGGCAGGGCGTTCGCTTGCCGTCTCGTTGCCGCAGCCCGAGCCTAGTACTCAGTTCAATGACTTCAGTACTTATTATATCCCTGACAGCATCCTGATCATCGGTGA
>OGKF01000945.1_pt1 | contig 14399 bp, 15 predicted proteins | sample 1572391 | NCBI WGS metagenome assembly OGKF01 (sample SAMEA2582095, study PRJEB24529) | metagenome | biome: Human gut stool | place: China | collected 2011
CAGCGTGACCCTTTCGCCCCGCGGCGACTGGCGGATGCCCAGCGATGCCTGTGCCACACTGTGGCTGGCCGAGCTGGAACAATTACAGATCAAGGATTAACGCATGAAAAACAAAAAGCTGCTTACCGATCTTCTCTTTGCCGTGGTCATTCTGGCCATTGCCGCTGTGCTGCTGGTGGTGCGCCGCGTGCACGCTTCCGGCTCCGGGCTGCGGGCCGAGCTGATCTACGGCGACAACAACACCACCATGAACCTGCCGCTGGACGTGGATGAGACCTATGATGTGGATACCGGTTACTATACCGTCCACATCCAGATCAAGGACGGTGCAGCCCGGTTCGTGGATTCGCCCTGCCCGGATCACATCTGTGAAGGCTTTGGCTGGCTTTCCAACGAAGATCAGACCGCCACCTGCCTTCCGGCCCGTGCAGTGCTGACCATTGTACCTGTTTCCTGACAAAAAGGAGTGGTTTTGAATGATGGATGAAAACGATCGTTCCCACGAAGATTACCGTTCTCTGCGGCACATCAGCCGCAAGGAAGGCTCTGAGGATACTGCGCCCATCGAGGTAGACAGCTCGGCGTTTTTTTCCGAGCTGCCGCCGGAACAACCCAGCACACCGCCTCCGGCCCAGCCTCCCCAGAAGCCGCCGCGCAGCGGCCACAACACACCCGTACCGCCCAAGGCCCAGCCGCCCATGGATGGAGCCGTGGCAGTACCTTCCAAGTGGGGGAAAATTTTGCTGATCTTACAAGGTATTTTAAGCATTCTGGCACTGGTGCAGCTGTGGCGCACCCAGATGCTGCCGGTGCTGTATCTGGTCATTCTGGCCGCGCTGCTGGCGCTTTTGTGGCTGCTGGTAAAGCGCTGTCAGGAGTACAATGTTCCCGGCAAGGTGGCCCGGGTATTCTCGGTGTTCCTGTGCGCTGCCATGGCGCTAGGCTGCTTCTGGGCCCAGCAGGGCCTTTCTGCCCTGGGCAGCATGACCTCTGGCCTGCTCACCGGTGCCGAGGCCAACAAGATCACCAAGGAGCCGTTTGTGATCTACCTCAGCGGCGTGGACACCCGCGGCGAGTTGACCGAAAATGCCCGCAGCGACGTGAATATCCTTGCTGCCGTGAACCCTGTCACCAAGAGGGTGGCCCTGATCAACACCCCGCGCGACTACTACGTAGACCTTGCCGGCACTGACAGCAAGGATAAGCTGACTCACGCCGGTCTGTACGGCGTGGAAACCAGCATGGCCACACTGGGCAATCTGTACGGCGTCAATGTGGACCATTACATCCGCATCAACTTTGCGGGCTTCATCAGCATCATCGATGCGCTGGGCGGCGTGGATGTCTACTCCGATCAGGCGTTCACTTCTGTGGGCAGCCCCGGCTACTATGACCCCACCACCTTTGTGGAGGGCTGGAACCATCTGGACGGCAAGGCCGCTCTGGCCTTTGCCCGTGAGCGTCACGCCTTTGCATCCGGCGATATCCAACGCGGCATCAACCAGATGAAGGTGATCGATGCCATGCTGAACAAGATCAAGTCCCCTGCCCTGCTGATGGGCTTTTCCAAGATCATGGATGCCGCAGCCGACTGCTTCGTCACCAGCTTTTCGCAGGATCAGATCAGTGCGCTGGTACGGATGCAGCTGAGCGACTTTGCCGAGTGGGATATTGAAAGCTACACCGTCACCGGCACAAGCTCCAGCAGCACCAAGTGCTACTCTGCCAAGGGACAGAAGCTCTACGTCATGAAACCGGACGATGCTTCTGTGAGCAAGGCCAGGGAAATGATCGCGTCCGTGCTGGGCGGTGAGGGCACCGTTGCCGACACCACCCAGAAGCCGGAAAAGACCGATGTGTTCACCCCCACCACCGACCCGAACGCCGCTGTTTCGGAGGTGCCTGCGGAGAGCGTTCCCGAGGAAGTGCCCGCCGACAGCCTGCCGGAAGAGACCGTCCCGGCTGACCAGCCTGCAGATGCAGAGCAGCCTGCCGACACCCAGCCGCAGGAGCCGGAAGCTCCCGCCGAGGGCGAGACCGGCAGCGGTGATACGACCGGAGAAGCACCGTCCATCTCCCTGCCCACACAGGAAGAGGTGGAACAGGCTGCATCCTCTATTTATAATGCGGCTTCCTCCATCTGGGGTGCCCTTCAGGATGCCGCATCTCAGCAAAACGACGCGGCCTGACGATTTGAAATATCCTCTGTGCAAGCTCCGGACTCTATCGCGGAAATATTATTTTATTTGCAAAACAGGAAACGACTGCGGTCGTTTCCTGTTTTGCTTTTTCACCAGAAAGGCCGTGCCGATAAACTGCATAAAAATGCCGCCTGCATCTTGAACCAATGCAGGCGGCTTTCTCATTCTATAAAATCATTATGCCTTGATCTCGTTCCAGACGCTCTTGCCGTCCAGAGAGGAAGCATCCACATCAAGATACTCGCAGATGGTCTGGGCGATGGTGCCAAAGCACAGACGGGTGCCAAGGTCAACGCCAGGCTTCACGCCCTTGCCGCAGATCAGGTACGGCACATACTCGCGGGTGTGGTCGGTGGTCTTGGTATAGGACGGGTCGCAGCCATGGTCAGCGGTGACCATGAGGAGATCGCCCTCCCGCATTCCGGGGATGAAGTCGGCCACGAACCTGTCAAACTCGGTGGCAGCGGCGGCATAGCCTGCTACATCGCGGCGGTGGCCGTAGAGCATATCGAAGTCCACCAGATTCACAAAGGCAAGGCCCTCAAAGTCGCGGGTCTGCAGGGCCTTGGTAAAGGCGATGCCATTGGTGTTGCCAGTGGTTTTGATCTTCTCGGTCACACCCTCACCGTCGAAGATGTCAAAGATCTTACCCACAGCGATCACATCCCTGCCAGCATCTTTCAGCAGATCCAGCATGGTAGCGCGGGGCGGCTTGAGGCTCAGGTCGTGGCGATTGGTGGTGCGGTAGAAGGTATCCGCAGTGTGGCCCAGGAAGGGGCGTGCGATCACGCGGCCCACGCCGTACTCACCCTTGAGCATCTCGCGGGCGATCTCGCAGTAGCGGTACAGCTCATGCACCGGCACCAGCTCTTCGTTGGCGGCCACCTGAAATACGCTGTCGGCACTGGTGTAGACGATAAGGGCGTTTTCTTTCATGGCCTGCTCGCCGTAATCCTTCAGCACCTGCGTGCCGGAGTAAGGCTTGTTGCACAGCACCTTGTGGCCGGTCTTTTCCTCAAACTCGTGGATCAGCTCATCCGGGAAGCCGTTCGGGAAGGTGGGCAGCGGCTTGGGGCTTACCACACCGGCAATCTCCCAGTGACCAATGGTGGTATCCTTGCCCATGCTCTGCTCCTGCAGGCGGGCAAAGGAGCCGATGGGCGCTGCGGTCTTTTCGCCTGCGGTCACGCCATCAATGTTGAACATGCCCATCTTTTGCAGGTTGGGGCAGTTGAAGTTGGGGTGTTTTGCAATGGCACCCAGGGTGTTGGTGCCCTCATCGCCAAACGCTGCGGCATCCGGCTCTGCGCCAATGCCAAAGCTGTCGAGGACGATCAGAAAAACACGCTTTTCCATATCGTTTTTTCTCCATTTCTTCCGGGGACCTGCCCCGGATAAGTGATACCATCTTTACTTATCATTATAAGCAAATCCTGTGCCGGATGCAAGCGTTTTTGCTGTGCTGCAAATATCCGTCATTTTCACCAAAATGTTCGTCATTTCGTTCACAATTCGACGAAGCGTTTTGGCGTTTTTATTCGTTGCTGCGTTATTTCACGGAAAAGACATCTTAGCCGCCAAAAAAATTGCAGCGTAGCTTGAATTTTTTCTTGCCCTATTGTATCCAAGCGGGTATAATAGTAAATGGAAAGGTTTTGAACCACAGAATTTTTCCGCTTTTGTACCACAGCACGGGATTTTTTCCCGTTGGCCGCGCGCAGCTGCCTGTATGACGACAGCCTGCCGCAAAATAGAGAATGTGAAGTTGTAGTTGGAGGTAGTAAAAGTATATGAGAAAAACCAAGATCATCTGCACTCTGGGTCCGTCCACCGATCAGGAAGGCGTTCTGCGCGAGCTGGTCGCCAACGGCATGAACGTTGCCCGTTTTAATTTTTCCCACGGCTCTCACGAAGAGCATCTGGGCCGCTTTGAAAAGCTGAAGGCCATCCGTGAAGAGCTGGGCAAGCCGGTCGCCGCCCTGCTGGACACCAAAGGCCCCGAGATCCGCCTGAAGGACTTCAAGAACGGCACTGAAATGCTGGAAGCCGGCCAGACCTTCACCCTGACCACCCGCGATGTGGAGGGCACCAAGGAGATCTGCTCCATCACCTACAAGGATCTGCCTCAGGACGTGGCCCCCGGCGGCACCATCATGCTGGATGACGGCCTGATCAAACTGCAGATCCAGACCGTGAACGATACCGACATCGTCTGCACTGTGCTGAACAACGGCAAGATCAAGAACAAGAAGGGCGTCAACGTGCCCGGTGTGCATCTGTCCATGCCGTATATGAGCCAGCGCGATAAGGACGATATCATCTTCGGCATCGAGCAGGGCTTTGATTTCATCGCTGCTTCCTTTGTGCGCACCGCACAGGACGTGTACGAGATCCGCAACCTGCTGAACGAGTACGACTCCAACATCCGCATCATCGCTAAGATCGAGAACCGTGAGGGTGTGAACAACATCGACAGCATCCTGGCTGCCGCCGACGCCGTCATGGTGGCCCGCGGCGACCTGGGCGTCGAGATCGACTTTACCGAGCTGCCCGGCATCCAGAAGACCATCATCGACCGCTCCTTCTCCTTCGGCAAGCCCATCGTCACCGCTACCCAGATGCTGGACAGCATGATGGTGAACCCCCGCCCCACCCGTGCTGAGATCTCGGACGTGGCAAACGCCATCTACGACGGCACCTCTGCTATTATGCTGTCCGGTGAGACCGCTGCCGGTGCTTACCCCGTGGAGGCACTGAAGACCATGTCCGCCATCGCCGAGCGCACCGAGCAGGAGGGTCACTACCTGCGCGGCCGTCTGATGGAGCCCAACACCGGCAAGATCAGCGTTTCCGACGCTACCGCTCACGCCGCCTGCCTGACCGCCAAGGACGTGAACGCCGCTGCCATCGTCACCGTGTCCGAGTCCGGCACCACTGCCCGCCTGCTGAGCAAGTACCGCCCGGAGCAGCCCATCATCGCCTGCGTCATGAAGGAGCAGGTGCAGCGTCAGCTGTCCTTGAGCTGGGGCATCACCTCCCTGATGATGCCTCTGGCGCACAGCACCGACGAGCTGATCGAAATGTCCACCGCCCTGGCCAAGGAAAACGGCTTCCTGCACAACGGTGAGCTGGCCGTGGTGACCGCCGGTGTGCCCGTGGGCATTTCCGGCACCACCAACATGATCAAGATCCACATGGTGGGCAACTGCCTGGCCACCGGTGTGGGCGTCGGCCCGGAGAACGCCGAGGTGTCCAACGCCACCGGCAAGGCCTGCGTGTGCCGCACCCTGGACGAGGTGCGTGCCAAGTTCAAGCCCGGCATGGTGCTGGTGGTGCCCTCCACCAGCAACGAGATGCTGAACTATGTGCGCGACGCCGCCGCTCTGGTGGTGGAGGAGCCCGGCCTGAACAGCCATGCCGCCATTGCCGGCAAGGCTCTGCTCAAGCCCACCGTCGTGGGTGCCGTGGGTGCCACCTCTCACATCCGTGACGGCCTGATGATCGCTGTGGACTGCGCACACGGCAGCGTGCAGAGCCTGCAGGCCTGAGAAAGAGGGCGACACAATGGAACGCATTGCGAGCTTCTGTGTTGACCATACCAAGCTGGACCGGGGCATGTACCTGAGCCGTCAGGACGGCGACGTGCTCACTTGGGACATCCGCATGAAGAAGCCCAACCAGGGCGATTACTTGTCCACGGCCGCTGCCCACACGCTGGAGCACCTGTTTGCCACCTACGCACGCAATAGTGCCTTCCAGGATGGTGTGATCTATGTGGGCCCCATGGGCTGCCGCACCGGCTTTTACCTGCTGACCCCCGCCGAGGCGCTGAGCCTGACGGTGGAGTCCTTCCGCTTCATGGCTGCGTTTGAGGGCGATGTCCCCGGCGCAAGCGAGGTGGAGTGCGGCAACTACCGCGACATGGACCTGCCCGCCGCAAAGGCTGAGGCTGCCGCCATGCTGCCCGTGCTCGAGGCACTGACCGCTGACAAGCTGCACTACTAAGCTATAATACACAAAGAGGCTGTTGCACTGCAACAGCCTCTTTTCTTTATACTTCCCCGATGACCGGGAGCAGGTCTTCGAGCTTATTGAAATAATTCACGATGGTGACCACATTGTTGACGATGGAGCTGCCTGCCGAGAAGATACGGGCCACATAGTTCAGCACCCGGCCAATGTCCTGAAACGTCTGCCATGCTGTGGTCTCGCCGCCGCAGAGCAGCGCCATTTCGTCGTCCCCGATGGATGTATACTGGGCGGGCATCTGCATCCGATAATTCCTCATAGTATCCTTTCCTTTCCGCTGGTGAGAAGTTTTTTGTTCCTCGTTCAGAGTCAGCGCCCTCGGGGCCTGTCCTCTATTCCATCCTACCAGATACGAAAGGCAAAGCATGTCAGAGCGTGGGAAGACAGCAAAAAACACAAGGACCCGGGGTGTTTCCACTCCGGGCCCTTGTGCCATTTTTATTTCGAGGAATAGATAATATCGTTTTATCGCTGGGCTTGTGTCAGCTCAGGTGCGATCAGCCTACAGTCTCAGTGGAAGCAACAGCCTTGCAGGTGACAACGACCATGACGTAATCGACCTTGTCCTTGCCCTCGCCCTTGCTGAAGGTCTCGGTGCCGATCTCGTACTTGTCGCCAGCCATGGCCTTGTAGGTCTTTTCCACAGAGCTCTCGCCCTCGGTGACGGTCTTCTTGAAGTTTTCAACATTGTCCTTGTTCAGGGCATTGTCAATGCTCTTAACTTCATCAAAGATCTTCTTAGCCTGATCAGCATTCTTCAGATTCTTGGTGTCAAAACGCAGGACCCAGACGTACTTGTCCTTGGTCTCGCTGAGCTTCAGAGCCTCGGTAATAGCCGCCTGCTCAGTCTTCTTGGCAGGAGTCTGAGTCTCGCTATTATCAACAACAACAGCACCAGTGCCGCCAAAGTCAACGTCATCCTTCTGAACAGCCTTGGCAGCCTTCTTAGCCAGGTCCTCAGCGTCGTTGGTAGCAGAAACGGTAGCCTTAGTGTTGACGCTCTTCAGCATACCCTCCAGCTGATCTGCGATCTGACGGGTCTTGATGTCAGCGCAGCCGGTCAGGACAGACATTGCCATGACACCGGTGAGAACGACGGCCAGCAGTTTTTTCATTTTCATGATTTTTGCCTCCATAAATAAAGATAAATTATACAGGCAGGCTAGCATTTTTCGACTGTCGGCCTGTGGGCCAATTATACCCCCCCCCCCTACCGGTCTGTCAATAGATTTTTCTCACTTTCGTCACATTTACAAAATATGATTCCACCAACCGTGCATTTTCCACAAAATAACAGGATTTGAGGGGCTGAAAGCAAAAAAATACAGCCCCGGGGCCGCTTTTGGGGCGGCAGCCCGGGGCTGCAGGTGCAGTATTTTTTTCAGTCTCCCGCCGGGGGGCAGGGGGCTTTACTGGTACAGGGGGAAAGCTCTGGTCAGGGCCAGCACACGGGCGGAGATGTCGTCCTTCTTCTCGTCGTAGTGCCAGATGCAGTCGGCGATGCAGTCCGCAATGACCTTCATCTCGGCCTCGCCCATGCCCCGGGTGGTGACGGCCGGAGTGCCCAGACGGACGCCGGAGGTCACAAAGGGGCTGCGGGTCTCGCCGGGGACCGTGTTCTTGTTGGCGGTGATATGGACGCTGTCGAGGCGGGCTTCCGCTCCCCGCCTGTTTCCATGATACCAGACAGCGTAAAATTCTTCAACAGCATTTCGCACAAACCGATACGCTTTGCCCCCTTTCTTTTCGGTCGGATGAAGATATTTCACCCTTCGGCCCAAAGCCTTGCTTTTTCTGCGCCCAGCGTTTATTATACATCTATAAAAATCCGTCCCGGTTTTTGTGCAGTTCTGCCCGCCGGGCGCAGAGAGGGGCGTTTTTCCATGACCATCGCGGAGCAAAAAGCGGCGCAGCGGAAAGCGGGCATCGCCGCCCGCCGGGTGCTGTCGGACGCGGGCCGTGCTTCGGCCAACGCGGCGCTCTGCGCCCGCATCGCGGGGCTGGACTGCTTCCGGACGGCGCAGAACGTCCTGCTCTACGCCGCATTCGGGGGCGAAGCCGACCTCTCCGCGCTGGCCGGACAGGCTGCAGCGCAGGGCAAGACGCTGGCATGGCCCGTCTGCGGCGAAGGCTTTTCGCTGACCGCCGCCGTGCCGGAGATCGACGGCTGGGAGGTCGGCGCATATGGCATCCGCACCCCCGTTCTGAGCCGGTCGGCCCTCCTGCGGCCCGACCAGCTCGACCTCGTGCTGGTGCCCTGCACGGCTTTCGACGCCGCCTGCCGCCGGGTGGGCATGGGGAAGGGCTACTACGACCGCTATCTCCCCCGCTGCACCCGGGCTGTGAAGGTCGGCGTCGCCTTTGAGGCCCAGCGGGTGGAGGCGGCGGCCGTGGACGCCCACGACCAGCGGCTGGACGGATTCGTGACAGAGGGAGGACTTTATTTTGGAACTGACACAACTGAGCTGTGAGGAATTTCTGAGCCAGCTTGCCAGCAAAGCCCCCGCCCCGGGCGGCGGCGGTGCAGCGGCCCTTGTGGGGGCGGCAGGCGCGGCGCTGGGCAATATGGTGGGCAGTCTGACCACCGGCAAAAAGAAGTATGCCGCTGTCGAGGCGGACATTCAGGCCCTCAACGCCCGGGCCGAAGCCCTGCGCCGACGGCTCGAAGCCCTTGTGCAGGCCGACGCGGAGGCGTTCGCCCCGCTGGCCGCAGCTTACGGCCTGCCCAAGGAGACGCCCGAGCAGCAGGCCCACAAGGCCGCGGTTCTGGCCGAGGCGTTGGATGGAGCCTGCGCTGTGCCGCTGGACATCATGGACGCCTGCTGTGAGGGCATCCGCCTCGCGGCCGACTACGCCGCAAAGGGCAGCGTGCTGGCCGTGTCGGACGCGGGCTGTGCGGCCCTCTTCTGCAAGGCCGCCCTTCAGGCCGCCGGGCTGAACGTCGCCATCAACACCAAACTCATGACCGACCGCCCCCACGCCGCCGGGCTGGACGAAAAGGCTGCCCGGATGCTGGCGGAGTATGTGCCGCTGGCCGATGAAGTCTACCAGTCCGTGGCAAGCCGCCTGCGGGTCTGATCCAGAAAGGGAAACTCTATGTCTGTGATTTTGAAGGGTGCGCCCGTCGTGGCCGCCATGAACGAAGCAAACGCCGCCCGCTGCGCCGCGCTGCGGGAAAAGGGCGTCGTCCCCACACTGGCCGTCGTCCGGGTGGGCGCACGGGAGGACGACCTCTCCTACGAGAAGGGCGTCATGGCCCGCTGCGCCAAGGTGGGCGTCGAAGTAAAGCAGTTTCTTCTGCCCGCCGACGCGGCGCAGGAGGAGCTGCTGGGCGTCATCGCCTGCATCAATGCAGACCCCGCCATCCACGGCTGTCTGCTCTTCCGCCCCCTGCCCCAGCAGTTCGACGACCGCACCGTCCGTGCCGCCCTCGCGCCTGAGAAGGACATCGACGGCATCACCGACGGCTCGCTGGCCGGTGTCTTTACCAACACGTCCCTCGGCTACCCGCCCTGCACGGCGCAGGCCTGCCTCGAGATCCTGAAGTTCTACGGCATCCCCCTCTCGGGCCGGCGGGCCGTTGTGGTGGGCCGCAGCCTCGTGGTGGGCAAGCCCGCCGCCATGATGCTGGACCGGGAGAACGCCACCGTCACCCTCTGCAACTCCCGCACCCGGGATCTGCCGGAGGTCTGCCGTGAGGCCGACATCGTGGTGGTGGCCATGGGCAAGGCCGGCGCTGTTGGTGCCGAACATCTGCGCGAGGGGCAGGTGGTCGTGGATGTGGGCATCCATGTCAACGAGGAAGGCAAACTCTGCGGTGACGTCCGCTTTGGCGAGGCAGAGCCGGTGGTGGAGGCCATCACCCCCGTCCCCGGCGGCGTGGGCACCGTGACCACCTCCGTGCTGGTGAGCCATGTGGTGGAGGCGGCAGAAAAGACGGTATAACTCCTTTATAATAAAAAAACAGAGAGGACAGTCCGCAAAGGACTATCCTCTCTGTTTTTGTTTTATCGTTCTGTCAGCACGAAGGTCAGCTCTGCCGAAGCGGCACACTTGCCGTCCACATAGGCTGAGGCCTTGCCGATGCCCACCGGGCCGCGCTGCTCCACCAGCTCACAGTGGAGGGTGAGCACATCGCCGGGGGTGACCTGCTTGCGGAAGCGGGCATTCTTGACGCCGCCGAAGAGGGCCAGCTTGCCCTGATTCTCCGGCAGGCTCAGGGCCGCGACGGCACCGGTCTGGGCCAGCGCCTCAAGGATGAGGACGCCGGGCATGACCGGCGTGCCCGGGAAATGGCCGCAGAAGAACTCCTCATTGCGGGAGACGCACTTGCGGCCGATGGCCCACTGGCCCGGCTCGTAGTCCAGAATACGGTCCACGAGGGCGAAGGGATACCGGTGGGGCAGGATGGCCGCGATCTCCTCGCTGGTCAGGCTGTTCGGGGCTTCACGGACGGTGCGGGGTTCTGCCATCGCTCAGCCCTCCCACTTCTTGAAGGCCAGACAGGCGTTGTGCCCGCCAAAGCCCAGACTGTTGCTCAGGGCGTACTCCATCTTCATCTCCCGGCCGACGTTGGGCACATAGTCCAGATCGCACTCGGGGTCGGGCTGCTCGTAGTGGATGGTGGGGGGCGCGAACTGGTCCCGGAGAGCCAGCGCGGTAAAGACGGCCTCGATGCCGCCTGCGCCGCCCAGCAGATGGCCGGTCATGCTCTTGGTGCTGACCACAGCGATGTCCTTGGCGTGGTCGCCAAAGACGGCATGGATGGCGGCCGTCTCGCAGCTGTCGTTCATGTGGGTACCGGTGCCGTGGGCGTTGATGTGGTCGATCTGCTCGGGGGCGATGCCGCCGTCCTTCAGGGTCAGCTTCATGCAGCCGATGGCGCCGGTGCCGCCGGGTGCGGGGGCCGTGAAGTGGTAGGCGTCGCAGTTTGCACCGTAGCCCACCACCTCAGCGTAGATGTGTGCACCACGGGCCTTGGCGTGCTCCAGCTCCTCGAGGACCAGCACGCCGCTGCCCTCGCCCATGACGAAGCCGCCGCGCCGTGCGTCGAAGGGCAGGCTGGCCGCGTCGGGGTCGGTGGCGGTGGAAAGGGCCTTCATGCTGGTAAAGCCGCCGATGCCCAGCGGGCTGATGCAGCTCTCGGCACCGCCGCAGACCATGGCGTCCTCGTAGCCGTCGCGGATGCGGTGGAAGGCATCGCCCACGGCGTTGGTGCCGCCGGCGCAGGCCGTGACCGGGCAGGTGCACATGCCCTTCAGGCCAAAGCGGATGGCCACCTGGGCCGCCGCCATGTTGGCAATGGACATGGGCACGAAGTAGGGGCTGACCTTCTCCATGCCTTTTTCCTCGCCGCGGGTGTGCTGCTCCTCGATGGTGGGCAGCCCGCCGATGCCGCTGGACAGGATGACGCCGGTGGTTTTGGCGTTGGCTTCGGGATCAAGGCCGCTGTCCTGGATGGCTTCGGTTGCGGCAGCCAGTGCCAGCAGGGTAAAGCGGGCCATCTTGCGGGCCTCTTTTTTGTCCACGACAGCTTCCGGGTCAAAGCCCTTCACCTCAGCCGCCAGTTTGCACTTGAACCCAGCGGTATCGAACTGGGTGATGGGGGCAATGCCGCACTGTCCGGCCTTTGCGGCGGCCCAGCTCTCGGCCACGGTGTTGCCCAGCGGGTTCACAGTGCCCAGACCGGTAACGACCACTCTGCGTTTTTCCATGAAAACGTTCTCCTTTACATTGCCATGCCGCCGTCCACACAGAGCACCTGCCCGGTGAGATAGCTGCTTTGTTCTGCGGCAAAAAATGCCGCGGCGTTTGCCACGTCCTCCGGCTTTCCGGCCCGGCCCGCCGGGATGCTGTGCAGCATTCCGGTGCGGACGGCTTCCGGCAGGGCGGCGGTCATATCGGTCTCGATCAGGCCGGGGGCCACGGCATTCACCGTGATGTTCCGGCCTGCCAGCTCCTTGGCCAGGCTCTTGGTCAGGCCGATGAGCCCCGCCTTGCTGGCGGCGTAGTTGGCCTGACCGGCGTTGCCCCGCAGGGCCACCACGCTGGACAGGTTGATGATGCGGCCCTGCCGCTGGCGCACCATGCGGCGGGCGGCCTCCTTGCAGCAGAGGAATGCGCCCTTGAGGTTTGCGTTCAGCACGGCGTCAAAATCGGCCTCAGACATGCGCAGGAGCAGACCGTCACGGGTGATGCCTGCGTTGTTCACCAGCACATCCACCCGGCCAAAGGCGTTGACCGCCGCGTCAAACAGCGTTTTGCAGCCCTCAGCGGTGGAAACATCGGCCTGTACGGCCACGGCGTCCACGCCCTCGGCGCGGCAGAGCGCTGCCGTCTGCTCCGCAGGCTCTGCGCCGTGGCAGTAGTTGACCACCACGTTGCAGCCCTGCTTTGCCAGTGCCACACACACCGCCCGGCCGATCCCCCGGCTGCCGCCGGTGACCACCGCCGCGCGGGTCACAGTCTCTTCGCTCATGCTTCGTCCCTCCATGCGGCCAGCGCGGCGTCCAGCTGCTCCGGTGTCTCCACCGAAGCGCACGGCACGCCGGGCAGAGTCTTTTTCACAAAGCCGGACAGGGCACTGCCGGGGCCGACTTCCAGAATGTGGTCCACGCCCAGTTCGCCCAGGCGGCGGAGGGTGTCCTCCATGTAAACACTGCTCTGCACCTGCTTCACCAGCAGGTCCGGGATGGTGTCCGCGTCGGCCTTTTCGCGGCCCAGACAGTTGAACAGCACCGGGATCTGCATCTCACGGAACCGCTCGGTCTTGAACCGTTCGGCGAGGGCATCTCCGGCGGGGGCCATCAGCCGGGTGTGGAAGGGGCCGCTCACCTTCAGCGGAAGGCAGCGGCGGGCACCGGCGGCTTTGGCCAGTTCGGCGGCCTTATCCACAGCGGCCTTCTCGCCGCCGATGACCAGCTGGCCGGGGCAGTTGTAGTTGCAGATCTGCACACAGCCCAGCGCCGAAGCCTGTTCGCAGCAGGCGGAAAGCGCAGTGCGGTCCAGGCCCAGCACGGCGGTCATGCCGCAGTCGATGCCCTTTGCAGCTTCGGCCATGGCTTTGCCGCGGTAAGCGGCCAGCTCGATGGCCTGCTTTGCGGTGAACACCCCGGCAGCTTCCAGCGCGGAGTATTCGCCCAGCGAAAGCCCGGCCACATAAGCGGGTTTCACGCCCTGCTGGGCCAGCACTGCGGTCACGCCGCAGGCAAAGGCCACCATGCAGGGCTGGGTGTATTCGGTCTGATTCAAAACTCCGTCCGGGTCCTCAAAGCAGACGCGGTGCAGGTCAAAATCCAGCGCCGCGCTGTCGAAGGCAGCCCGGAAGGCGGGGGAGCTTTCGTAAAATTCTTTGCCCATGCCGGGGTGCTGGGCACCCTGACCGGCATACAGAACAGCAAGTTTCATAGGTCATGCCTCCATTCGGCGGTCAATTCGTCCATCAGTTCCCGGACGGTGTACATCCGGTCCAGTCGGCCCACGTTGGCCCCGCAGAAGAACAGCCCCTCTTCCACATTGCCCTTCACCGCTTCGATGAGGGCGTGGGTGATGCAGTAGGGCACCTTTGCGGGGTCGCAGGTCTTTAAACAGCGGGCGCAGTGCCGGGGCGCAAAGCGTTTGCCCTGCGCCAGCGCCTGCACCAGCGGGGTGTTCAGCGCCCGGCCCGGCATGCCCACCGGGCTGTGGATGATGCGCACATCCTCCGGCTTTGCGGCCAGGAGCACGTCCTTGTAGGTCTGGCTGGCATCGCACTCGTAGGTGGGGATGAACCGGGTGGCCAGCTGCACCCCGGCGGCCCCCAGCTTTGTATAGTGGGCCATGTCGGCCCCGGTGTAGATGCCGCCCGCCACGAATACCGGGATGGCATGGCCGAACTGCGCCTCATAGGGCTGTACCTCGGCCAGCACTTCCGGCAGAATTTCGTCCAGAGACTGGCAGTGGTCTGCCAGCAGGTCGGCCTCGGCAAAGCCCAGATGCCCGCCTGCCTTGCAGCCCTCGATGACCACAAAGTCGGCGGTGCGGGCAAACTCCTTGGCCCAGCGGCGCAGGATGAGCTTAGCGGCCCGTGCGCTGGACACGATGGGCGCAATGGCCACCTCCTGCGTGCCCACAAGGCCGGGCAGCTCCAGCGGCAGGCCCGCGCCGGACACCACCGCGTCCACGCCCGCT
>OGKF01000948.1_pt1 | contig 14380 bp, 10 predicted proteins | sample 1572391 | NCBI WGS metagenome assembly OGKF01 (sample SAMEA2582095, study PRJEB24529) | metagenome | biome: Human gut stool | place: China | collected 2011
AAGGCTGAAAAGGAGGCAGAAATGATTATCCACGGTTTACTTGTTTCACCCCTTTTACAGTCTTTATTTTTTTGATGAGTGATTCCAGTTTTGAGGTATCATCTACCATGACTGTAAGCATTCCCGAAAAGAGTCCGTCGTGTGAGTCGATGCTGATAGAACGTAACAGAATATTATCCTCTTTATTGATGATGGAAGTAATGTTTGTTACGATACCTATATCATCGTGTCCCACAATACGGAGTGTGATGGGATATTGCTTGCCCTGGCTTTTTCCTGCCCATCGTGCACGGACTATGCGATAGGGGAAACGAGCTTTCATCTCTTTTGCATTCGGGCAGTCACAACGGTGTATCTTGATTCCTCCTGATATTGTCACGAAACCAAATACATCATCTCCGTAAATCGGATTACAACATTTAGCTAAGTTGAAGTCAAGTCCTTTCAGATTCTGGTCTATAACCAATACATCATCTTTGTAATAATCTTTTCCTTCAGTTGTCTGTTGTATGTTGAACCCTTCAGCACTTCGGTAGCTTATTTCTTCCCGTTGTTCGGTTTCCTTACGTTGCATTTCGACATATCGGTCGATAATGCCGTTTATTTCCATCGTTTCGTTGGCAATGCTCTGGTAAAAGTCTGTCACAGTCTTAAATCCCAGTTTCTTGATAAGGCGCATCAGGATAGCTTCATCATATTCCAGTTTGCGGTTCTTGAATTTACGTTCCAGTGTTTCCTTAGCAAATTGAGTCTGCCGTGCTACTAGTTCTTTCAGTGCCTGCCGGATTTTAGTCTTTGCTTTCGACGTAGTTACAAAGTTCAGCCAGTCACGCTTCGGAGTTTGTGTGCTTGAAGTGGTTATTTCTACCTGGTCGCCACTGTTGAGCGTTTGTTTCAGCTGCACATTTCTTCCATTCACTCTGGCACCGATGCATCGGCATCCCAAATTGGTATGGATAGCAAAAGCAAAGTCGAGCACAGTAGCCCCTTGCGGCAGTTTATATAAATCTCCTTTAGGAGTGAAAACAAAAACTTCATCTTTATATAAATCCAGTTTGAACTGATCCATAGCCTCCAGGTCACTGTCTGCATTTTCCAGTGTTTCGCGAATAGAGTTCAGCCATTCGTCCAGGCCACTTTCCCCTTTGATACCCTTATATCTCCAGTGAGCAGCAAGTCCTTTTTCGGCTATCTCATCCATACGTTCGGTACGAATCTGTACTTCTACCCATTTACCTTCAGGCCCCATGACAGTTATATGTAATGATTCGTAGCCATTACTTTTAGGCACAGACAGCCAGTCGCGCAAACGCTTGGGGTTGGGCAGATACATATCCGTCACGATGGAATAAGCCTGCCAGCATTCCTGTTTCTCCTTTTCAAGCGGAGAATCAAGAATGATGCGGATGGCAAACAGGTCGTACACGCCTTCGAAAGGACATCCCTGTTTTTTCATCTTCTGGTAGATGGAGTGGATGGACTTGGTACGTCCCTTCATGTGGAACTTCAGTCCGGCATCTTCCAGCTTTTTGCGTATCGGTTCGATAAAAGCCTCGATGTAGCGGTCGCGGGCCTGCTTGGTGGCATTCAGTTTCTCTTTGATATGATAGTACACGTCGTGCTGCGTGTATTTCAGTGACAAGTCCTCCAGTTCTGATTTCAGTTTGTACAGTCCTAGCTTGTGGGCCAGCGGTGCATACAGATAGGCAGCTTCGTTGGCCACTTCCAGACGAGCTTCTTCGTTGGGGCTGTTCTTGATTTGCCGCATCAGGTTCACACGGTCGGCAATGATAATCAGGATGACCCGCATGTCTTCGGCAAACGACAGGAGCAGATTGCGGAAGTTTTCCGACTCAATGATGGGGCTTTTGGAATACAGCTCGTTGATTTTGACGAGTCCCCGTATGATGCCGGCCACGTCTTCTCCATATTCCTCTTTGACCGATTCCAGACCGCAAAGATTGTATTTCACGGATTCATGGAGCATGATTCCCAGAATCGAGGCGCGGCGCATACCGATTTCTTCGGCCACAATGACAGCCGTCTGCATGTCCTTGATAATGGGATTCATCTGGAATACATTTCGCGGAATGGTACCTTCTGCCATTGCCTTGACCAGATGGGTTTTCAGCTTGTGGCAGTCATCCTTTTGTAATGTATCTTTCGACAACCGCAGCAGTCGTTTGTAGAGTAGAATCAGTTGTTTGTGTTCCTCTTGTGTAAAAAAGTCGTTGTTCTCCATAATTCCTCGTTTTGCTGTTTGTGGGTAAAGTTACTTTTTTTCTGTTGATATGATGCACTCTTCCCGTATTTTTTATATTTTTGAACGTCATTCTAAAAACAGGAAGAAAATTCATTACCTAAATAAAGAGTTATTATGTTAACACACGAGGACAAAGAATTGTTGGCCAAGAAGGGCATTTCGGAAGAAAAGATTGCCGAACAGTTGGCTTGTTTTGAAAAGGGGTTTCCATTCTTGAAGCTTTCAGCAGCTGCTTCCGTAGAAAACGGAGGTATTATGAAAGCCGATGAGAAAGAATGCGAACAGTATCTTGCCGCATGGGATGCATACAAGGCAGGCGATAAGAAAATCGTCAAGTTTGTTCCGGCTTCAGGAGCTGCCAGCCGTATGTTCAAGAATATGTTCGAATTCTTGGGAGCCGAGTATGACAAACCTACTACAGACTTTGAGAAGAAATTTTTCGACCACATTCATGATTTTGCATTCTATAATGACTTGAATGCGGCTTGTTTGGATAATACAGGAAAGAACATCAATGCCCTGTTGTCTGAACATAATTACAAGGCAGTGGTTTCTAACTTGCTGGAGTCTGCCGGACTGAACTATGGAGCGCTGCCTAAAGGTTTGCTCAAGTTCCATCGTTATGCAGATGGCGTACGTACACCGCTGGAAGAACATCTGGTAGAAGGGGCATTGTATGCTGCCGGAAAGAGTGGGGAAGTGAATGTACACTTCACTGTCTCTACTGAGCATCGTGCATTGTTCGAGAAACTGGTGGCTGCCAAGGCTGCTGAATATGAGGCTAAGTATGGTACGACTTATCACATCAGTTTCTCTGAACAGAAACCGAGTACGGATACAGTGGCTGCCGACATGGAAAACAAACCGTTCCGCGACGAGGACGGTAAATTGTTGTTCCGTCCGGGTGGTCACGGTGCCTTGATTGAGAACCTGAACGACCTGGATGCCGATATCGTATTTATCAAGAACATTGATAATGTGGTACCCGACCGCTTGAAAGCTGATACAGTGACTTACAAGAAATTGCTGGCTGGTGTATTGGTTACGCTGCAGAAGCAGGCATTTGAATATCTGGAACTGCTGGATGGCGGACATTACAGCCACGAACAGCTGGAAACCATTATCCGCTTCGTACAGCAGCAGTTGCGTTGCCGCAGAACGGACTTGAAAGAGCTGGAAGATGCTGATTTGGTCATCTATCTGCGTAAGAAACTGAATCGTCCGATGCGTGTTTGCGGTATGGTGAAGAATGTGGGCGAACCGGGCGGTGGTCCGTTCCTGGCCTATAATCCGGATGGAACCATTTCCTTGCAGATTCTGGAAAGTTCTCAGATTGATATGAACGACCCGGAAAAGAAAGCCATGTTCGAAAAGGGTACACACTTCAATCCGGTGGATTTGGTATGTGCCGTTCGCGACTACAAGGGCAATAAGTTCAACTTGCTGAAACATGTGGATAAGGCTACCGGCTTTATTTCTTACAAGTCAAAGAATGGAAAAGACCTGAAGGCACTCGAGTTGCCGGGCTTGTGGAACGGTTCAATGAGCGACTGGAATACCGTGTTCGTGGAAGTTCCTTTGAGCACTTTCAATCCGGTAAAGACTGTGAACGATTTGCTGCGTGAACAGCATCAGTAATTTCCGGATACTGGAAAAATAAAAATGTCCGCCTGTCATCTTTGTGAGATGGGCGGACATCTTTTTTATATATATGAAGAAAGTTATTGCACATTTCCTTCTTGTTGAGATAATTTCTCTCTGTATTCTTTCGGGGAAAGTCCTAAATTCCTTTTTACGTATTTTCCAAAAAATGACAAAGTGGCAAAATTGAGTTCATTGGCAATTTCCTTGATGCTCTTATCGGGAGATTTCAGCAGGCACACTATATCCTTCATGACATAACAGGTGATGAGGTCGGAAGCTGTTTCACCGGAATTTTCCTTACATACAGCCGACAGGTATTTGGAGGTGACAAACAACCGGTTGGCATAGTAGCTTACCGAGCGTTCCTTGGGGTAAGAAGATATCAGCAGTTCCATGAAGGCATTGAACAGATTGTTGGATGAATTGAATGCAATGGGCTTCAGCTGGATGTATTTTTCCATGGCATCCTGAAACTCGTAGATGAAGGCTTGCAGGAGGGCATTAATCAGTTCCTTCTGGTGGCGGTGAGGGGTACCGGTCAGTTTGGAATTCAGCAGGTTATAGTACTGGCAGAAAAGCTGGCTTTCTTCATCGTTCAGGGAAATGATAGGATGCTGTTCCAGGTACAGGCGTGAGTACCAGTTGTTTGCGGATGTGGACATCACAAAAATACGTTTGGCATATTCTGGTGAAAGACAAAATCCGCAGCACTCAAAATCATCTCCTATCATGCCGTGTTTTAGCAGCGTTTGTGGGTGACAAATCATCAAATCATTCCGACCGATTTCATAAGAATTGTTGTTGAGAGATAAGGACGCTTTTCCTCTCAGGCATAAGATCGCCAGGAAAAAATCAGCCCGTATGGAGGAATACTGTTCGGTTTCATTTACTTTATTTACCTGGTTCAAGATGATAATCTGTTCGTCTTTATAGGCAGCTACCTTTTCCATGATTTCGGTGCTGGACATTCTGATGAGTTCTATTTCTTTCTCCATAACTTTGATTAATCTATTCGATTGCAAATGAACAGAATGTTTTTCAATTCTTAGTGTCCTATTTTTCCTGATGAGTATGCTATAGGGAAGATAGTAAGGCCGGATAGAAAAATAGAACACTTCCAAGGTAGTATGTATGCCAGATATTTCATGTAATGCCTTTTTCTTTGCGCTCACAAATTGCAGACATACTAAACATTTTAGAATTTATGAAAAAGAATTATCTGATGGCCGTTTGTTTGTTTCTGACTGTGATGTCAGGGTGTGGAAATAAAGAACAGGCACCGCAGCAGGCAGAACCGGTAAAGGTCAAAGTGATGACCGTAGTATCATCCGTGCGTAACGAAACCGTTCGTTTTTCAGGTACGGTGCAGGAGGAAAACGGCAGTTCATTAAGTTTCCCGCTGATGGGACGAGTAAAGTCAGTAAAGGTCGATTTGGGAAGCCGGGTGCGGCAGGGACAATTGCTGGCTACACTGGATGAGGTTTCGATGCAGAATACGTATCAGGCAGCAAAGGCTGCTTTGAAGCAGGCGGAAGATGCCTACCAACGTATGAAGGAATTGCATGAAAAAGGAAGTCTGGCCGAGATGAAGTGGGTGGAAGTACAAAGTAAGTTGCAGCAGGCTCAGTCTATGGAGGCGGTGGCCCGGAAGAATCTGACTGACTGTCAGCTGTATGCTCCGTTTTCCGGAGTCATTGCCGAGAAGAGTCTGGAGGTCGGACAGAATGTGGTGCCTGGTGTACAGGTGCTGAAACTGGTATCCGACGACCGGCTGAAGGTACGGATTTCCGTACCGGAGACGGAAATCGCACGTGTGGCAAGAGGACAGAAAGCCGTGATAGAGGCACCGGTTCTGAATGGAACAAAGGCAGAAGGCGTGGTGACGGAGAAAGGTGTACAGGCCAATCCGCTGTCACGGTCGTATGAGGTAAATGTCGGTATTCAGACAAAAAATACGGGACTGCTTCCCGGCATGGTGACAGAAGTCTGGTTGCAGGATGCCGATAAAAGCCAGGCGTGCGTACTTCCGGCCAATGTGCTTCAGCTGGACGAACACAACAACTACTTCGTGTGGCTGAAAGGTGCGGATGGAAAGGCATCGAAGCGCGTGGTGGCGTGCGGCAAGTTCACGGCGACGGGTGTCACGGTGGTGAACGGCCTGAATGAAGGGGATGAAGTGATAGTAGAAGGACAGCAGAAAGTGTGCGAAGGAACTCCTCTGGCACTGTAAAAACGAAGTAAGACAATGGAAAAGAAAAGGAACATAGTGGAATGGGCCATGCATTATCGCCAGATTGTGATTCTGGTGACGTGCTGCCTGGTGGCATTCGGAATATACAGTCTGCCGCAGATGCAGAAAAATGAATTTCCTGATTTTACCATACGTCAGGGAATGGTGATTGCCGTGGCTCCGGGAAATACGGTCAATGAAATGGTAGAACAGGTGACGAAGCCTCTGGAAGACTACATCTTTTCATACAAGGAAGTAAAGAAGGAGAAGACCTTCTCTACCACGCGCGACGGGATTGTCTTTGTGCAAGTGGAGTTGAATGACGAACTGAACAACAAAGATGAGTTCTGGAGCAAGTTCAAGCATGGAGTAGCCACCTTCAAGTCGCAGCTTCCGCCGAATGTGCTTGCCATACAGGTGATGGATGATTTTGGCGACACATCGGCACTGCTGATTACCATGGAAAGCAAGGACAAGACGTATCGGGAACTGTCCGACTATATGGATGAACTGAAGAACCGTTTGCGTCGCATCAGCAGTGTGGGACGACTCACCGTGAGTGGAGAAAGGGCTGAACAGATTTCCATCTACCTGGATCCGGAACGTCTCTCGCATTATGGACTGAACGAGCAGTTGATTGCCGGCCAGCTGTTTGCCAAGGGATTCGTGACCACGGGCGGACGCATACAGACCCCTCAGTATGTATTGCCGGTGCATGTGGAGAAGACATTCAACACACTGTACGACGTGCAGCAGCAGATTGTGTACAGCGACCCATTGGGCAATGTGGTGCGCTTGCAGGATGTAGCTCGTGTGGTCAAGGAATATCCTCATGCCGACAGCTATATCAAGAACAACGGGACGAAATGTATCCTGCTGAGTGTGGAAATGAAGAAAGGAAAGAATATCGTACAGATGGGAAATGACATCGACCGCGTGCTGGAAGAGTTTAAGACAGAGCTTCCGTCGGAGGTCAATATGTTCCGTATTACCGACCAGGCACAGGTGGTGGGCGACAGTGTCAATGCTTTCTTGCGTGAGTTGGTGATTGCCATCGTGGCTGTAGTGATTGTGGTGATGCTGTTGTTGCCGTTGCGGGTGGCACTGGTAGCTGCTTCCACCATTCCGATTACTATCTTTATCTCACTGGGACTTTTCTATGCCTTTGGCATTGAGTTGAACACCGTGACGCTGGCTGCCTTGATTGTGACGCTGGGGATGATTGTGGACAACTCCATTGTCATCATCGACAGTTATCTGGAGAAAATCGGCGAAGGAATGTCGCGCTGGCATGCGTCTATCTTCAGTGCCACACATTTCTTCAAGTCCATTTTCTCGGCTACACTGGCCATCAGTATCACATTCTTCCCCTTCCTGATTGTGATTCCCGGCATGATACACGACTTCCTGCTGAGTTTCCCCTGGTCCATTACGCTGATTCTGGGCATCTCTTTGCTGGTAGCCATGCTGCTGGTACCGTTCATGCAGTTCTGGTTCATCCGTAAGCCGATACCTTCGCATAAAAAAGGATTCTCGTTCATGGAATTCCTGCAGACCTATTACAATAAGTTGCTTGACAAGTGCTTTGCCCATCCGTATGTTACTCTGCTGGGAGGAATCGCTTCCGTGCTGGTGGGTATCTTCCTGATGGGGAAACTGCCGCAAAAGCTGATGCCGGTGGCCGACCGTAACCAGTTTGCTGTAGAAATCTATCTGCCTACGGGCTCGGCTGTAGAAAAGACGGCCTGGGCTGCCGATACCATGGAGCATGTGTTCCGTAAAGACCCGCGGGTGACTTCCGTCACTTCATTTATCGGTTGTTCTTCCCCTCGTTTCCATACGGCATACGCTCCGCAATTAGGAGGAACGAACTACGCCCAGCTGATTGTAAACACGAAGGGAAACAAGGAAACTGTGGAACTGTTGGATGAGTATGCTCCACGTTACACCGATGCTTTTCCCGATGTGCGGGTAAGGTTCAAGCAAATCAGTTTCAGTCAGGCGGTCTATCCGATAGAACTCCGTCTGAGCGGAGAGAATCTGGATTCACTGAAAACCGTGGCCGGGAAATACCTGAGCATGTTGCGTCAGATGCCGGAAATACGGCTGGCACAGACCAACTTCAGTGAGCCGCAGACTTCGGCCAAAGTGGTGCTGAAAGAAGATGAGGCTTCTCGTTTGGGCATACAGAATGTGCAACTGGAAACTACGCTGGCCATGCGCTATGGCGACGGTATAAAGGTGGCCAGTGTGTGGGAAGGCGATTATGATATCCCCGTGACATTGAAAAGTGAGAGAGCCGATTGTGCCGGTTTCTCCGATTTGGAAAACGAGCTGATTCCGGTATTGGGCGGTACGCAGGTTCCCTTGCGGCAAGTGGCTGAAGTAGTACCTTCCGTAAAAGACGGGCAGCTGGTACGCCGGAACGGTATCTATACCATTACGGTCATGGCCGATGTGCGCCGTGACGTAAACGTGACCGCCCTGACGAGTGTGATAAAAGAAAAAGTGGCAGCCATCCCTCTGCCGGATAAAGTGACGCTGGCTTACGGAGGTGACGACGAGCAGGACAATGAAAACCTTCCGCCTATCATGGCAGCTCTGGCTATTGCGGTTTTCATCATCTTCTTCATCCTGCTGGCTCATTTCAAACGTATTAGCATCGCTCTGCTGATTTTTGCCAGCATGACGTTGTGTGTGTTCGGTACGGCAGTGGGCGTACTGATACAAGGAGTGGATTTCGGTATGACTTGCACACTGGGTATCATCAGCCTGATGGGAATCATCGTGCGTAACGGCATTATCATGATTGACTATGCCGAGGAACTTCGGGCTACGGAGAAACTCTGTGTGCGTGATGCCATTTATCATTCTGCCCGCCGACGTATGCGACCCATCTTCCTGACTTCGGCCGCTGCTTCTATGGGAGTCATCCCGATGATATTGGGCAAGAGCGGACTCTGGATGCCGATGGGTACAGTGATTTGTTACGGTACGCTGATTACCATGCTCTTCCTCTTGACGGTGCTTCCGGTAGCTTACCTAGTGATTTTCAGGGGAAGCAGTCAGAAACGTGCCCAGCTGGAAGCATTGGAGAAAGCCTGATGAGGTGATTAGGAATCAATCAAAAGAAGAATCATTATGAAAACGAATCGAAACAGAATAATAGCTTTTCTATTGATAGGTGGGGTGTGCATGAATGGGGTTTTCGGACAGAAAGCCTACACGCTGGATGAATGCATTCAGGCTGCCTTGACAAACAATGTGCGAATGAAGAATGCAAACAATGAACTGGAAATGGCCAAGCAGGACAAGAAAAAGGCTTTTACCAATTATTTCCCGAGCGTGAGTGCGGCTGGAACCGGTTTCATGGCTGATAAAGGATTGATGCAGATGAGTTTGGGACCGGACATGAACATGTCCATGCTGAAGTACGGAATAGCAGGGGGAGTCGGTGCCTCCCTGCCGTTGTTCACCGGCGGACAGATTGTGAACGGAAACCAGCTGGCCAAGGTGGGAGTGGAAGTGAAACGCCTGCAACGGAACTTGTCCGACAATGAAGTATGCCTCACCACGGAACAATATTTCTGGCGGGTAGTGATACTGAAAGAAAAGCTGAAAACCCTGTCCAAGGTCGAAGCCCAACTGGCACGCATCCTGAGTGATGTGGAAGCTTCGGTACAGGCTGGAATCGTGACGCGGAACGATTTGCTTCAGGTACAGTTGCGGCAGAATGAAACAAAGAGTACTCGTTTGCAGGTGGAAAATGCCTTGTCGGTATCCCAGAATATGCTGGCACAGTACACCGGACTTTCATCTGATACCCTTGACGTGGCCTTTGCGGTGGATACTCAGCTGCCTGCACGTCCTGACAGCCTTTATTGCGATCCGGAATCGGCATTGGGACTCACCAGTGAATATGCTTTGCTACAGCAGAATGTGAAGGCCAGCCGCTTGCAATACAAGATGGCGGTAGGGAAGAACCTGCCTACGGTGGCCATTGGCGGAGGCTATGTATACCATAACTTCTTGCCGGAAGACCAGCGTTTCTGGGTGGGATTTGCTACGGTGACCGTTCCCCTGACCGGATGGTGGGGAGGAAGCCATGCCATTAAGAAAGAAAAGCTTCAGGTGAAGAACACGGAAAATCAGCTGGCCGACCAGGGAGAACTGCTGGTTATCCGCATGAAGAATGCCTGGAACGGGGTGAACGAGGCGTACGAGCAGATGAAGATTGCCCGTCTGTCCATTGAGCAGTCCACCGAGAATCTCCGCCTGAATACCGATTATTACAAGGCAGGCACCTGCACGATGAGCGATTTGCTTGATGCACAGACTTTGTATCAGCAGAGTTGCGACAAGTACGTGGAGAGCTATACGGATTATGAACTGAAAAAAAGAGAATATCTGCAAGTCACGGGGCGTCGTTAAAACAACTTTTTCTTGATGTGAAGGGCTGTCGGGAAGTATTTCCGATGGCCCTTTGTGATAAATTCTGCATATTAATTGCATATTAATTTGATTTGAGCTATCTTTGCAGCGCAATTGGGAAGCAGATAAAGTAAAAACGTCCTGAAGAAGATGTAGCTTTTTCAGGAACTTTTGTAGGTTTCTCACGTGAGAAACGTAGGGTTCCCGACCGGAAAACGTACGGCTCCGCAAAGTGAAACATAGGTTTCAGGGCAGGGAAACGTAAAAACAGATTCTACGTTTTCACAAAAACAGACTAGGGTTAGAATTTACACAGATTAGAATATAGTATACAGCGTATGAACATGTGCAGGCAACATAAGGTAGTTCGGATAAAGGTCAGTACGGCGCTTTACCGGAGATGTCATGCCCGTGCGCATTGGTTCAGCGGATTTCTTCATGAAAGTTTGTAAGACACGGGAAGTTGCGTCTTCCTGACGTGGTGTGAAATCTTTCTTATAAACTTTTATTCTCAATTTTGTTATGTGGATTATTTTATTGATTGTCCTGGCAGGTATTCTGGCAGGATATAGCCTTCGTATGTGTGCTTTTTTGAAAAAAGTGAATCTGACTATCTCGTGTACCATCTGTCTGATGTTGTTCGTGTTAGGACTTTCTGTGGGCTACAATCCGTTGATTGTAGGAAACTTAGGGTCTTTCGGCGGACAGGCATTGCTGCTCAGTGTGGCCGGCATTACGGGTAGTGTGTTGCTGGCACGCGTGGTATATCTGTTGTTCTTTAAGGAAGGAGGTGAAAAATGAAAGGAAGTTTGCTGGTATTGTCCATGTTCTTTGTAGGCTGTGTGTTAGGCTACGTGTGGAACTTTTCCGGATGGGAGTTGGGAGATACGCACCACTTGTCCATGTATATTCTGTATGCTCTGATGTTTCAGGTAGGCGTCAGCATTGGCGGGGGAGAGGATTTCAAGGAACTGCTTCGTGGTTTCCGTCCCAAGATGCTGCTGATACCGCTGGCCACCATCGGAGGAACCCTGCTGTTTTCGGCATTGGTCAGTGTACTGCTGACTCGCTGGAGTGTGTTCGACTGTCTGGCCGTGGGCAGCGGACTGGGATATTATTCGCTTTCGTCTATTCTGATTATGGAACTCAAAACCCCCGATCTTGGTGCGCAGCTGGCTACGGAACTGGCCACGATTGCACTTCTGACGAATGTCATCCGCGAGCTGGTGGCACTGGTAGGAGCTCCTTTCATCTGCAAGTATTTCGGGAAACTGGCTCCTATTTCGGTGGCCGGAGTAACCTCGGTCGATGTAGCCCTTCCCTCCATTATCCGTGTGTCTGGAAAGGAAATGGTGCCCCTTGCCATCTTCCATGGGCTGCTGGTCGACATGTCCGTGCCGTTTTTCATTTCTTTGTTTTGCAAGCTGTAAAAGAAATCCCCGTCTGCAAAGCAAAGAGATGAAAACGGCGACGGGGAGCCTTAGATGTCCATGCCCATGATGTAATCGTTCATGTAATATCCGTTGCCGATGGGGAAGTCCCCTTCGCGCACCTTCTTCATGCCCATGTGTTCATAGAATCCAAGTGCCGGATTCTGCCGGTTCACATTCAGTTCCATGCGGCAAGGTTCCGGATGAAGTTCCTTGATGCCCTTTATGGCCTGCTGGAACAGTTGCCGTCCGAGTTTGTATTTCTGGAAGTAGGGGAGTACGTAAATCTTCTGCAAGTGGAACAAATCCGTATCCTCCTGCTGGATGGACACATAGCCCGCAGGCTCACATTCCTCGTAAGCAATGTAGTAAATGTGATGCTCTTTCTCCATCTGGTTTCTCAGGCTCTCGCTGGAATACATCCAGTCCATCATGTAATCAATCTGTTCCGAAGTCAGAATGTGCTGGTAGGTAGCCGGAAAGGTCTGTGCCGCCAGCGTCCGGATGACTTCAATGTCTGCAAGAGTAGCTTTTCTAATCGTAAACATAGGCATTTCCTTTTTATAATGTGTTTTCTGCAAAAGTAGTTTATCTTTTGTATGTATGGGTTTTATCGAAACATAAACTTGTTAAAAGTTTTGAAATTATAATACCTTGCAATACATAGTATCAATATAAAGCCTATATTTGTGTCATACAAGATAAATGAGATGAAATGAATGTAGACAATGTAAAATCGCAGATGCGCAAGGGGATGCTGGAGTATTGCATTCTGTTGCTGTTGCACCGGGAGTCTGCCTATTCTTCCGACATTATCCAGAAGCTGAAAGAGGCCCGGCTGATTGTGGTGGAAGGCACGCTTTATCCGTTGCTGACCCGCCTGAAGAACGACGGACTCCTGTCGTACGAGTGGGTGGAGTCTACGCAAGGACCGCCCCGCAAGTATTATGGACTGACTCCGGAAGGGGAGGAATTTCTGAAGGAACTGGAAAGTGCCTGGGACGGACTTTCCGACACGGTGAATCATTTAAGACAAAACATTTAAAAATCACATGACATGAAAAAGACACTGACTGTAAATTTAGGTGGCACCGTATATCATATAGATGAAGATGCCTATATCCTGCTGGATAATTATTTGAACAACCTCCGCTATCATTTCCGTAAGGATGAAGGAGCGGAAGAGATTGTGCGCGACATAGAATCCCGTATTGCCGAACTGTTTGATGAGGCATTGCGTGGCGGATTACAGGTGATTACTATCAAAGAGGTGGAAGAGGTAATTGCCCGTATGGGAAAGCCGGAGGAACTGAATGGCGAAGAAGACGGTAACCCGTCTGCATCGAACAGCAAGACTTTCGATAGCGAATCGACGGAAACTCGCCGCCGCTTGTTCCGTAATCCGGACGACCGTATTCTGGGTGGAGTGGTATCGGGCATTGCAGCTTATTTCGGCTGGGATGTGACCTGGACCCGCATCGTCTTTATTCTGGCCGGATTTTTTATTCATGGTTTGATTCTGGCTTATCTGTTGGCATGGATAATCATTCCGCTGGCACATACGGCTACGGAAAAGTTGCAGATGCGCGGAGAACCCATCAATGTGGAGAACATCGGCCGGACGGTGACCGACGGTTTTGAAAAGGTGAACGAATATGTGCATTCAGAACAGCCCCGCTCTGCCTTACATAAGTTTGGCAATGGGGTGGTAGCCGTGGTCGGTTTCCTGCTGAAACTTTGTCTGGTGCTGTTGCTGATATGCTGCGCTCCTTTCCTGCTGGTAGGACTCATCGTCTTGTTTGCCTTGCTGATGGCCGCCACGGGAGTTATCGTCAGTCTGCCTGCCTTCTTCTATAATATATTGCCTTGGGTAGACTGGGGTGGTGTGTGCACCATGCCGGGAATGATTGTCGGGCTCACCGTATGCGGTCTGCTGATTGTCGGTATCCCGGTAGCCGGACTGATTCAGGCCGTCATGCAGTCGTTCGGTAGCTGGAAGCCCATGGGCACCTCTACGAAAGTAGTGCTGGTATTGTTGTGGATGATTGCCCTGGCTATAGGAATTGTACTGTTCTTTCAGATTCCTTTCCTGACAGAACCACTTTTGTCAGCTCCTTTCTGGGGTGAGTTTCTCTGATTTTGTCAGTCTCACCTGAATGTGTGAGACAAGAATGTCACATAAAACAGCCAAAATGGCAGTCCGTGTCAGAAAAAAATGCTGGCACGGGCTTTTTTTTGTTCTGGCATGGCATTTGTCTTTTAAAGGGCGTAACGTTTCGGCGTTACAGAATAAATCAAATTAGAAAATAATAAAAATAGATACAATTATGGGAAAGATTATTGGTATTGACTTAGGAACAACAAACTCATGTGTTGCAGTAT
>OGKF01000949.1_pt1 | contig 14365 bp, 13 predicted proteins | sample 1572391 | NCBI WGS metagenome assembly OGKF01 (sample SAMEA2582095, study PRJEB24529) | metagenome | biome: Human gut stool | place: China | collected 2011
TATAAAGATACGGGTGGTATGTAGCAAAGGTACCTATATTCGTGCGTTGGCTCGTGATATCGGGAAGGCCTTGAATTCCGGCGCTCATTTGATTGGTTTGGAACGGACTCGCATCGGAGAGGTAACCTTGGATATGTGTATGTCTCCAGAGGAGATTGATGATTTCTTAGAGAAGAATGTGGTAAAAATAGAAGAAGAAAAATAAATAGAGTGCATTATGAAGCTTTCGAAATTCAAATTTAACTTACCGCAGGAGCTGATCGCTCTCCATCCGGCAAAGAACAGGGACGAGTCCAGATTGATGGTTATCAATCGCAATACAGGAGAGATCGAACATAAAGTATTCAAAGACTTGCTGAGCTATTTCGGAGAAACCTCAACAGAAGATTGTGGCAACTGTGATGTCTGTAAAAACCCTCCACAACGCTTTGACGGTACAGTCATCGTACAAAAAGCGTTGAGCGCCATAGCTCGTGCAGAACAACAAATAAGTACAGGGATATTAATTGATATTCTTCGTGGAAGTTATTCGGCGGAAGTGACCGGAAAAGGGTATCAGGAACTTAAAACGTTCGGTGCCGGACGCGACATTCCTCCTCGTGACTGGCAAGACTATCTGCTTCAAATGCTGCAACTCGGTTATTTCGAAATTGCGTATAATGAGAACAATCATCTCAAAATTACGCCAAGCGGAAGCGATATTTTATTCGGAAGAACAAAAGCCATGCTCGTCGTCATTCATCGTGAAGAAGTTTCAACAAGCAAAGGGAAAAAGAAAAAAATAGTGGTTACAAAAGAACTACCACTCGGTTTGCCGGGGACAGAAAGCGAAGATCTGTTTGAAGCGTTGCGCGGATTAAGAAAGCAGCTTGCCGACCAGGAAGCACTTCCCGCTTACATTGTTCTGTCAGACAAAGTATTACATTTGCTTTGTATTTCCCGCCCCACCACCATTGAAGAATTCGGTTCGATCAGTGGTATCGGTGAATACAAAAAGAAAAAATACGGAAAGGACTTCGTAAATCTGATTCGGCAGTTCGTCTGACAATCCGTTGAAAAAAATCCATTTCTTGTCAAGAGCAAGTTTACATATTATTAACAAGGAAGGGGAGGAAACGAAAGGACAGTGAAGGAATCAGCTCCTCTCATCTGTTCTCCCCCTCATCCCCGGGGTGTATAGGCATAAGAAGGAAGACGAGCAACGGTCTGCCTAGGGGTAAAAGGTAATGAGGTGCCTTGTGAACGGTTTAAACAGAGCCTCTATTTCCGGTAAACAGAGCCTCCGTTTCTATAAAATAGAGGCTCTGATAAGGAGAAACAGAGGCTCTATCCGGCAGAGTAGAAACGGGCAGATACAAAAATAGGGAGGCAATCGCCCCCCTATTCTATCTCAATTAAAATCAAATGATATCTTATTATTACTTATACAAAGATACTATATCCAAAAGCCAAAGTCAAGTTTTTAAGGCATTATTTTCATCCGTTTACTTTCAAAAGGCATTTGGCATAAACTGCACATTACTTACATTGCTGAAGTTGTTCGTGCAGATCGGCAGGCGGTACGCCCAAAGAAATAGCTTTCTCAAAATCGGCTTTCGCCAGCGCTTTCTTTTTCTGCATCAGGTAAATGTTACCGCGCAACAAATATGCGTCAGCCAAAGAAGCATTCAGGCGAATAGCTTCTTCCAAATCGACCAGTGCCAGGTCTTCATGCTTCATTTCCCGTTCCACATCGGCGCGGGCAACGTAGAGCGTAGCGTCCTCCGGAGTCTCTACGATCATCTTATTCAGGATGTCGAGCGACTCACGGAATTTCTCCTCTTTCTGTTCCAGAGTAGCCAGTCCGAGGCGGCCGCTGTAACTCTGCGGGTCAAGTTCCAGCAAACGGTTATAATCAATCCGTGCAGCAGGATAATCTCTACGGAGGATGTAGATATAGGCACGCATCAGCAAAGCCTCTTTATTCTGCTTGTCTTCATCAAGCACTCGGCAATAGTCGGTATAAGCACGGTCCGTCCGCCCCGTTTCCATGTAGATAGCGGCACGGTCGAGCAGAATCGGGACTGCCAACGGAGCGAAGTTCAATGCAAAAGAATAGGATTCGAGTGCCTTGTCATACTCGCCCAGACGACGCTGCACCAAGCCCAGATTGGAAAAGAGCAACGCATTTTTCGCATTCTTCGGTTCCAGTTTCAATGCCTGGAGCAACAGTTCTTCCGCCCGGTGAAAACTGTCCTTCTCAATACACTCTATCGCTTTCTCGGACAACTGCTGATAGGTTTGCGCACTCAACGCAACCGGAAAGCAGAACAGCAACGCTATAATAATTCTTACCATACGGTTCAGGTTTAATGAATAACTTAGTCCAACGGATACGCATCAAATGCGAACAACTCTGTTGACAAATAACGCTCTCCCGTGTCAGGTAACAACGCTACGATTTTTTTGTTCTTGAATTCGGGACGTCCCGCCAACAAACGGGCCGCATATACTGCCGCTCCCGAAGAAATCCCGGCGAGCAAACCTTCGGTTGCCGCCAATTCACGTCCCGCACGAATCGCTTCATCATCGGGCACGCTTATTACTTCGTCCACCACAGACGCATCATAAAGTTTCGGAATAAAATTGGCACCAATCCCCTGAATACGATGCGGAGCCGCCTCTCCTCCTTCCAGAACCGGAGATGCTGCCGGTTCCACGGCTACAATATGAATTTTCGGATTATGTTTCTTCAATGCACGGGCTACACCGCAAATCGTTCCTCCCGTACCAACTCCCGCCACAAAAGCCGCGACTTCGCCGTCCGTATCTTTCCATATTTCCTCGCCTGTCGTCCGTTCGTGAACGGCGGCATTGGCCGGATTCTCGAATTGCTGTAAAATCACCGAACCGGGAATACTGTCACGCAGTTCCTCCGCTTTAGCGATAGACGCTGCCATGCCTCCCAGTCCGTCCGTCAATACGATTTGTGCACCGAGTGCCTTCAACAGATTCCTCCGTTCCAGGCTCATCGTTTCGGGCATAGTCAATATGAGATGATAACCTTTTATAGTAGACACCATTGCCAGCCCGACACCGGTATTTCCACTTGTGGGTTCGATAATCGTCGCACCGGGTTTCAGAACTCCGCGAGCTTCGGCGTCTTCAATCATCGAAAGAGCCACCCGGTCCTTCACACTCCCTGCCGGATTGAATGCTTCCAGCTTGGCGATAATATTTTGTTCCATACCATATTTCCCGCAATAACCGGAAAGTTCCATTAGAGGAGTATTACCTACCAGATCGGTTAGTTTCTTTACTATCTTTGCCATTTTATTACATTTTATGTCACTTGTACGACAAAGATAGAGAAAAAAAGGTATGTTTTATATCACATCATGAGAAAGATAAGGAAAAGTATAGTAACTTTGTATCCGTTCAATCTTTTTAAGTTTACAGATATGAAAAAGAGAATCATACAATTTCTCACGACTTATTTTTTGTTTGTCCTCTTATTTGCACTTCAGAAACCTATCTTCATGGTTTATTACCGTGAATTATATATCAACGCGTCTCTCGGAGACTATTTCCGGGTCATGTGGCACGGACTTCCCTTGGATTTATCACTGGCGGGATATCTGACCGCTATTCCGGGCCTGCTGCTCATCGCCTCCGCCTGGACCGATTCATCCGTGCTCCGCCGTATCCGCCAAGTCTACTTCGGACTGATTGCTTTCATCATGGCTTGCATCTTTATCGTCGACCTGGGATTGTACGGCTTTTGGGGATTCCGCCTGGACGCCACTCCGATTTTCTATTTCTTCTCCTCTCCCAAGGACGCCATGGCAAGTGTCAGCTTTTGGTTCGTACTGCTGGGGATAGTAGCCATGCTGATTTACGCCGGTATTTTATACTGCATTTTCTACTACGTACTGATCCGCGAGAAGAACCCCATGAAGATACCTTATCGCCGGCAAAATGTCTCCCTCGCATTATTATTACTGACGGCAGCGCTTTTCATCCCTATCCGCGGCGGTTTCACCGTATCGACCATGAACTTAAGCAAAGTATATTTCAGCTCCGACCAACTGATGAACCATGCCGCCATTAATCCGGCATTCAGTTTCATGTACTCTGCCACGCATCAGAATAACTTCGAGAAGCAGTATCGTTTCATGGACCCTAACACAGCCGACAAGCTATTTGCGAAAATGGTGGACAAACCCGCCACACCGGCCGACAGTATCCCGCAACTCCTGAATACCCAACGCCCGAATATCGTCTTTATCATTCTTGAAAGTTTCTCCACACACCTGATGGAAACTTTCGGTGGGCAGCCGAATGTAGCTGTCAATATGGATAAATTTGCCAAAGAAGGTATCTTATTCAGTAACTTCTATGCCAACAGCTTCCGTACCGACCGTGGTCTGGCGTCTATCATCAGCGGATATCCCGGACAGCCGAGCACCAGCATTATGAAATATCCCGAAAAGACGGACAAACTTCCTTCGATCCCGCGCAGCTTGAAAAACGCCGGATACAACCTTGAATATTATTACGGCGGAGATGCGGACTTTACGAATATGCGCTCTTACCTGGTATCTTCCGGTATCGGAAAGATTATTTGCGACAAGGATTTCCCTTTGTCCGAACGTACCGGCAAGTGGGGGGCACAAGACCACGTATTATTCCAGCGTCTGCTGAAAGACATGAAAGAGGAAAAGCAACAGGAACCGTTCCTGAAACTTGTCCAGACTTCAAGCAGCCACGAACCTTTTGAAGTTCCGTTTCACCGGCTGGATGACAAGGTTCTCAATGCATTCGCTTATGCCGACAGTTGCGTAGGCGACTTCATCAAACAATACCAGGAACTCCCACAGTGGAAAAATACAGTATTTGTACTCGTTCCCGATCATCAAGGAGCCTATCCATATCCGATCGAGAATCCACTGGACGGACAAACAATCCCTCTTATTTTAATTGGAGGCGCGATAAAGGAACCGCGTGTGATAGATACTTATGCCTCGCAGATTGACATTGCCGCCACCCTGCTTTCACAACTGGGACTGCCACACGATGAATTTACTTTCAGCAAGGATATCCTGAATCCGTCATCTCCTCATTTCGGATATTTCACCCGCCCGAACTACTTCGGTATGGTGACTCCCGAAAATCAATTGGTATATAATTTGGATGCCAACACCGTACAACTTGACGAAGGAACGGAGAAAGGAGCAAATTTGGAAAAGGGAAAAGCTTTCTTGCAAAAGCTCTATGACGACCTGGCCAAACGTTAGAATAACAGAAATACAGATTATTTATTAAGCGGTATAGAACAATATCTTCTTCTTTATTGTATATTTGCAACGTTCAAAAATATAACAATAAAGACTGATGATAAATACCGAAATTATCAATTTCCTTTCGGAAGTGGACACCAATGTCTTCCTGTTCTTCAACGGCATACATTCCCCCTTTTGGGACTATTTTATGAGTGCTTTCACGGGGAAAATTATATGGGTACCGATGTACGCTACCATATTATACATATTGCTAATCAATTTCCATTGGAAGGTAGTCCTGTGCTATGTGGCTGCGATCGCGCTTACCATAACCTTTGCCGACCAGATGTGCAGCAGTATCATCCGTCCGGTCGTGGCACGTCTGCGTCCTGCCAATCCGGAAAATCCGATTGTAGACCTGGTGCATATCGTAAACGGCTATCGCGGAGGAAGTTACGGTTTTCCTTCCTGTCATGCCGCCAACTCTTTCGGCCTTGCCATGTATGTAGTATTCCTGTTCCGTAAACGCTGGTTAAGTGTTTTCATCATAACCTGGGCAGTTCTCAATTGTTACACGCGCATATACTTGGGCGTACATTACCCCGGAGACTTAATTGTAGGAGGCATCATCGGAGGGTTCGGCGGCTGGCTGTTCTGTACGATTGCCCATAAAATAGCTTCTTACCTGCAAAAGCCTTCCCGTGTAAGAAGAAATACTATCAGACAAACATCGGTCACTATGTATGTAGGCTTCCTGACAGTACTCGGCATCATTATTTACTCTACAATCAAAAGCTGGTAGAAACAAAAAACAATCCGAAATATATAAAGAAAAGCCTGACAACCGGGAAAAGTTGTCAGGCTTTCTTATATGAAGGGGTTACCCGATAAAGGGATATTAGCGCCTGATACAATTATTCTTTTTATCAAGCTTTTCTAATGTAATCTACAATCCATTGTCCCACTTCTTTGGTTCCGTATTTGGCACCACCGGCAACTTGGATTTCAGGTGTACGTACATTCTCGTCCAGAGAAGCGTCTACTGCTTTACGAATCAACGCTCCTTCTTCTTTAAGGTCGAAATACTCGAACAACATAGCTACGGAAAGAATCTGTGCCAACGGATTAGCAATATTCAGCCCTTTAGCCTGCGGCCATGAACCGTGAATCGGTTCGAACACCGGAGTACTTTCCCCTGTAGAGGCCGACGGAAGTAATCCCATAGAACCACTGATTACAGAACCTTCATCGGTCAGAATATCACCGAATGTATTTTCCGTTACCATTACGTCAAAGAAAGCCGGCTCCTGAATCATCTTCATCGCAGCATTATCCACAAACATATAATCAGTCGTCACTTCCGGATACTGAGGGGCCATTTCCTGTGCAATCTGACGCCACAGGCGGGAAGAAGCAAGGACATTCGCCTTATCTACCACGGTCAAGTGTTTTCTGCGCTTCATTGCATATTCGAAAGCTACTTTCAGGATACGTTCGATTTCCGGACGGGTATAATAGTTAGTGTCATAGGCCTTGTCGTTATCCTGATATTTCTCGCCGAAGTACATACCTCCGGTCAGTTCGCGGATACAGATGAAATCTGCATTTTCTACCAGTTCCGCACGCAACGGTGATTTGTGAATCAAGCATTTGAATGTCTGTACGGGACGGATGTTAGCGAAAAGTCCCAACTTCTTACGCATTGCCAGTAATCCCTGTTCCGGACGGACTTTGGCAGTAGGATCATTGTCAAACTTCGGGTCGCCGACAGCAGAGAACAAGACTGCATCCGCGTTCTTACAAGCCTGATATGTTTCTTCCGGAAACGGATCTCCTACCTCGTCAATGGCATTCGCGCCACAGATTGCATATTCGTAACTTACTTTGTGACCAAACTTCTCGCAAACGGCACTCATCACCTCTACACCTTGCACAGAGATCTCCGGTCCGATACCGTCGCCTGCTAATACAGCAATTTTAAAATCCATAATCGTTAATTCTTCTATTTATATATACTTATAAAACATTCTTCGGACAAGCTGATTCTCAGCTACTCTTTCTCATATTCATCTTCAATGATATTCAGCATTTTCACGGTTGCCTTAATGGCAGCCTCGGTCTGGTCCGCATCCAGTCCGCGCGTACGGAAAGCACAGTCCTCATAACTCCACATGATTACTGTCTGTACAAAAGCGTCCGTGCGTCCGCCCGGAGGAATTGTTACCGTATAATTGGTCAGCATCGGGAATTTACGTCCCAGTGTCACCTTATATATCTTACGCAAAGCACGCACAAATGCATCATACTGACCGTCACCGCTCGAACTTTCCTCGTACTCCTTGCCATTGATTTCTATTTTCAGCGTCGCCATTGGTTTCAAGCCATGAGCCAGATTGACAAAGTAACTTTTCAGTCTGACCTTCTCACCTATCGCACCATGCTTCAACACATCGGAAACGATATACGGCAAATCTTCCTGGGTCACCAATTCTTTCTTATCCCCCAATTCGATGATACGCTCCGTCACCTTACGCATAGAGTTCTCGTCCAGTTCCAGACCGAGGTCCTCCAGATTCTTACGGATGTTCGCCTTGCCGCTGGTCTTTCCTAACGCATACTCCCGCTTTCTTCCGAACCGTTCGGGCAACAGGTCATTGCAATACAGGTTATTCTTATTATCACCGTCAGCATGAACTCCGGCAACCTGCGTAAAGACATTCTCCCCCACAATCGGCTTATTGGCAGGAATGACAATACCCGAATATGATTCTACCACCCGACTGACATCATTCAGGCGGCTCTCATCAATATTGGTCACTGCATTGAAGTGGTCTTTCAGAATAGCCTGCACACTTGAAAGAGGAGCATTGCCCGCACGTTCGCCTAGTCCGTTGATCGTTGTGTGCAATCCTTTGGCACCGCTCAACACGGCAGCCAGCACATTGCTCACCGCCAGATCATAGTCATTGTGGGCATGGAAATCGAAGTGCATATTCGGATAATGCTTCTTCATCTTCCGCATATATTCAATTACCTGCAACGGATTCAGGATACCCAAAGTATCAGGCAGCATATAACGTTTGATACTGGTATGCTTCAATCCCTCCATGAGTTGAAATACATATTCGGGAGAGTCCTTCATTCCGTTGCTCCAATCCTCCAGATAGACATTGACAGCAATATCCTGTTCATCGGCATAGCGCACCACATTGATGATATCCTCAATATGTTCTTCGGGACTTTTCTTCAATTGCTGCGTACAGTGTTTCAGCGAACCTTTGCAAAGCAGGTTGATGACGCGGCAACCGGTATGCTGTATCCAGTCCACCGAAGTATGGCCGTCTACAAATCCCAGCACTTCCACTTTATGAAGCAGATTGCGGCGGGCTGCCCAGTCGCAGATCATCTTCACGGCTTCAAACTCACCGTCCGACACACGCGCCGAAGCAACCTCTACCCGGTCTACTTTTAAATCCTCCAACAGCAAACGGGCAATCATTAGTTTTTCATGAGGCACAAAAGATACTCCGCTGGTCTGTTCACCGTCACGGAGCGTTGTGTCCATGATCTCTATTTTGACGCCTTGTTTTCCCATTCTTCTATTTTATTTTTATTGCTTAGCAAGAAGTCTATGTCATCCAATCCGTTCATCAGACAAAGTTTCTTATAAGCGTTGATTTCAAAATGTTCACTCTTGCCTGTAGCCTTGTTAGTAATGGTCTGTTCGGGAAGATTCACCTCCACTTCCATTTTCGGGTCAGCATAGATAGAGTCGAACAATTCCTGAAGAAATCCTTCTGTAACGACTACCGGAAGCACGAAGTTATTCAACTCGTTATTCTTGTGAATATCTGCAAAGAAACTAGAGACTACCACCCGGAAACCATAACCCGCAATAGCCCAAGCAGCATGCTCGCGGCTCGAACCGGAACCAAAGTTCTTCCCTGCCACCAACACCTGTCCCCCATAAGTAGGATTGTTCAGCACAAATTCTTCATTCAGTGAACCGTCGGCATTATAACGCCAGTCACGAAACAGATTATCGCCGAAGAACTTTTCTTCACGAGTCGTTGCTTTCAGGAAACGGGCCGGAATAATCTGGTCAGTATCTACATTTTCTAAAGGGAGAGGTACACAAGTACTTGTTATTATATTAAATTTTGTCTTAGCCATCTTTGTCTACTATTTTAAGATTTGCAATTTCTCGATTGTCAATTACATTAATTCTCTCGGATCGGTAATCACCCCTGTCACCGCTGCGGCAGCAGCTACCAGCGGACTGGCAAGCAAAGTGCGTGCACCGGGTCCCTGACGCCCTTCAAAGTTACGGTTACTGGTAGATACGGAATATTTTCCGGCAGGAATCTTATCATCATTCATCGCCAGACAAGCAGAACATCCCGGTTGGCGGATTGCAAAACCGGCTTCCGTCAATATCTTGTCTATTCCTTCCTTCCGAATCTGCGCATCTACCATCCACGAACCCGGAACCAGCCATGCTATCACGTTTTCCGCTTTCTTACGTCCTTTCACAATAGAGGCAAACGCACGGAAATCTTCGATACGGCCGTTTGTACAAGCACCGAGGAACACATAATCAATCTTCTTGCCCAACAAAGATTCGCCCGGTTGAAAGCCCATATAATCCAGTGACTTCTTGAAAGAAACCTGTGCTGTTTCACTCATTCCTTCAGTAGTAGGAATATGCCGGGTGATCCCCATACCCATTCCCGGATTCGTTCCGTAGGTAATCATCGGTTCAATATCAGCTGCATCGAAACGCACTTCTTTGTCAAATACGGCATCATCATCGCTCTTCAACGTCTTCCAATATTCCAAAGCTTTGTCCCACGCCTCCCCTTGCGGAGCACTTTCACGCCCCTTGATATATTCAAAAGTCACTTCGTCCGGAGCCACCATACCACCACGTGCACCCATTTCGATAGAAAGGTTACAGAGAGTAAGGCGTCCTTCCATAGTCAGATTACGGATAGCCGAGCCGGCATATTCTACAAAGTATCCGGTAGCACCGCTTGTAGTCATCTTAGACATCATATAAAGCGCCACATCTTTTGCAGTCACTCCTTTGCCCAGTTCACCGTCCACTGTGATACGCATTGTTTTCGGCCGCGACTGGAGAATACATTGCGATGCCAGCACCATTTCCACCTCACTGGTTCCGATACCGAAAGCGATTGCTCCCATCGCACCATGAGTAGAAGTGTGAGAGTCACCGCAGACAATCGTCATTCCCGGCAAGGTCAAACCACGTTCGGGACCTACCACATGAATAATACCATTCTTCGGATGCATCATGCCGTAGTGTGTCAGACCAAAATCCTTCGCATTCTTAGTCAATGTGTCGACCTGCGTTTTAGAAATCGGATCTTCAATCTCCTTATCCTGATCGTGTGTCGGTGTGTTATGGTCGGGCATACAGAATACCTTTTCCGGACGCAACACTTTGATCCCACGTTCACGCAGTCCTGCAAAAGCCTGGGGACTGGTCACTTCATGGCAATATAACCGATCTATATAAAGCTGTGTCGGGCCGTCTTCCACGGTAGTCACCACATGGGCGTCCCATATCTTATCAAATAATGTATTCATCTGTCTATTTACTATTTTACTAATTACTATTTACAAATTTAGTCAATCCCTGTAATGCAGAGATATGACCTCAGTCTCTATCTTATGATTTGAACTTGTTGATACAGTCAATATAGGCTTCTACCGAAGCGGCGATAATATCCGTATTAGCTCCGAAACCATAATATATCTGGTTATCGTATTCCACCTGCATGTGAACTTTACCAACGTCATCACTTCCCTTGCTGATAGCCTGAATAGTAAATTCTTTCAGTGTCATGTGGCGGTCAACAATCTTCTTCAATGCTTTGATAGCAGCGTCCACCGGACCATTACCACTGGCACAAGCTTCAAACTTCTCACCGGAGATATTCAATCCGAGACTGGCTACCGAACGTACACCGACACCACTTGTCACCTGCAAATAATCCAACTTGATGCGATGATTCACACTGCGGTCGGCACCTGCCAATACCAGTATATCATCGTCGTTGATATCTTTCTTCTTATCAGCCAGTTTCAGGAATTCTTCGTAAACCTTATCCAGCTTATCCTGTTCCAAATTAACACCCAAGATATTCAGGCGGTTCTTCAATGCAGCACGTCCGCTACGGGCAGTCAGCACGATTGCATTATCGTCGATTCCTACATCTTTCGGATCGATGATTTCATAACTTTCACGATTCTTCAAAACGCCATCCTGATGGATGCCGGAAGAATGAGCGAACGCGTTACGTCCGACGATCGCCTTATTCGGCTGGATAGGCATGTTCATCAGGCTGGACACCATACGGCTGACTCCGTAAATCTTTGTCGTATTGATATTGGTAATAATGCCACGTTCTTTGTGACTCTTGAAAATCATCGCGATTTCTTCCAAGGATGTATTACCGGCACGTTCACCTATACCGTTCATGGTGACTTCCACCTGACGTGCACCATTCAAGACACCCTGCACAGTATTGGCGGTAGCCATCCCCAAATCATTATGACAGTGGGTAGAAATGATAGCATTCTCGATACCGTCTACATGATCCATCAGATATTTGATTTTCGCCCCATATTCGTCCGGCAGGCAATAACCGGTCGTATCAGGGATATTGACAACTGTCGCGCCAGCTTTGATGACCGCTTCTACCACACGTGCCAGATATTCGTTGTCAGTACGTCCGGCATCTTCGCAATAAAATTCGACGTCTTCCACATATCTCTTGGCATATTTGGCAGCAGCGACAGCCCGTTCCAAAATATCTTCCTGATTCGAATTGAACTTATACCTGATATGATAATCGGACGTTCCAATACCTGTATGAATACGTCCGTGCTTTGCATATTTCAGTGCTTCGGCAGCCACATCAATATCTTTTTCTACCGCACGGGTAAGCGCACAGATTGTAGGCCACGTTACGGCTTTCGATATTTCAACAACGCTATTGAAATCTCCCGGACTCGATACGGGGAAACCAGCTTATATCACATCGACTCCCAATTCGTCCAGAACTTTGGCTACCTGAATCTTTTCAATACTATTCAACTGGCAACCCGGCACTTGTTCACCGTCACGCAATGTCGTGTCGAAAATAAATAATCTGTCTGACATAATCTTATATTCTTAATTTACTAATATCCTATACTAACTAAAAAAGCCTCTCTCACAAGGAAGCGAGAAAGGCTTTTTCATATCTTAATGCCCTGTAAAGCATACACAGTCTCACTTCCTATTCCGTTCCCAGAGTAGAATAATGTTTAGAGAAATAATGAGACTATTTTGCAAGTTGCGTGTCATTGTTCTTGTCTTTATTGTTTTTGTTTGAACGTTGCAAAGATACGGCCTTTTTTGATACCACCAAATATAATTCGAAGTTTTTTACAGGATATTTCTTATAAAACGTAAGATAAACAATTACATCTGTTACTAAATAACACTACCCATCGTTGGGTCGTAACGATGGGCAGTATAAGCTGCTTACGTTGCCCATCATAAAGGCCTTATGATGGGCAGTGTTATGAAATATGTGAGACAGCTCATTTTAACGAGCTACGATCTTCTTCACGAACAAGAGCAGCGTATTACCAGATAACATCAAGGAACGCAATACTGTTTTATTCTTAGGCAAGGTAAGCTTCTCTACCTTATTGAGGAGATGAGACGGGGCATGCCCCCCCCCCCCTCTCCTCCTGGGTAATAAGTTAATCCTATAGACCTACTTTTTTCCTTACCAAATATCTTATTACATGGAAATTATTCCATACATTTGCCACAGTACTAATTAATAACGATTACGACTATGACAAAATTAAGCAACATCCCCGCCAAGGAAACTACAGCCAAGACCGCAAAAACACGTAAGGCCAAGAACGGACCCGCAAAGCTCAAGTGGGATCCTACCAAGCCGATGCAATTCACCCAAGAAGAGATCTGGGAACATATCCATGAGATTGAGAAGGGACCGTTCTATCCTATTGAAGAAGTACATCAAAGAATAAGATCATGGATGGACAACTATCAAGGAAAAAAGTAATCGGTTCTCCCATTTACGAGGAAAGCCTTGAGAGGACTTTCGTGGAAGGCATAGAACGATTCGGTATGTTCCAAGCCCGGAAATATCTTGAGCATATATTGAATACAGTCGAGAAACTAGAAAACGACTATCCTTATTACCCCGAATGCCGACACCTAACCACGACACGCCGCATGTACCGGAACATCATCCTAGATTCACACCTTATCATCTACCGCATCACCGAGGAACGGATCGAGGTGCTGGACATCTTCCATTCCGCATCCAGCATGCGAAAGATCAAGAAAACAAAGAATATCCACATCGAATAACACAAAGAAAGGCGAGCCACCCGTAAGTGACCCGCCTCTTTTTGCTGATATATAAGGATTAAGATTGGATTAGTTGTTCTCCGGACGAAGCTTGCGTACAGTAACAGCTGTCTGCCATTTCTCGCTCTCGCGCAATGCCTTCAATTCAGCCTCCAATTTCTCACGATAATCCGGCTTAGAGTTTGAGTCGATAGAGATCTGAGCCTCGTTACCGCATTTTACGTTCGCGTACAATTTCTCGACAACCGGCTTGATTGCGTCGTGGAACGGACCCATCCAGTCCAAAGCGCCACGCTGGGCGGTAGTAGAGCAGTTCGCGTACATCCAGTCCATACCATTCTTGGCGAATAAAGGCATCAAGGATTGAGTCAACTCCTCGACCGTCTCGTTGAAAGCCTCAGAAGGAGTGTGTCCATTCTCGCGCAATACCTCATACTGGGCCAACAACAAACCTTGGATAGCACCCATCAAAGAACCACGCTCACCAGTCAAGTCGGAAGTAGCCTCACGGATGAAAGTCGTCTCGAACAAATAACCGGAACCGATACCGATACCCAACGCCAACGTACGATCCATTGCCTTGCCGGTAGCGTCTTGATAGATAGCGAAAGAAGAGTTCAAGCCACGCCCCTCAAGGAACATGGAACGCAAAGACGTACCAGACCCCTTCGGAGCGACCATG
>OGKF01000971.1_pt1 | contig 14173 bp, 10 predicted proteins | sample 1572391 | NCBI WGS metagenome assembly OGKF01 (sample SAMEA2582095, study PRJEB24529) | metagenome | biome: Human gut stool | place: China | collected 2011
ACGGCATCTTCCAGCGCAGTTCGCTCGTCGGCGGTCAGGTCGGTGCGCAGGCGCAGCACATCGCCGTCGGCGGTGTAGGCGTTCTGGAAGGCAGCGGCGTCCTCCTCGCGCATCAGCAGCGAGAGGGCATCCAGCGTGCTCTGCCGCACTGTGTCGGGCAGGGGGCTTTCGATGCCGCCCTGCTGGATGCCGGTGTCCACGATCTTGCTGGTGTAGTCCGGCAGCGACAGATCGCAGTAGGCCTGCACGAACAGCAGTGCGAACACCACGAGGCAGACGGCCCAGTGGCGGGCCAGCTGCTTAAAGATCTTTGTCATGGTTTGGTTCTCCCTTCGGTTTGGTGGTACGCGCAGCGTTTTCCGCAAGAATGGCTTCCATCAGCGCGCCGCGCAGCGCTTCCATCTGGGCCAGCTGTTCCGGCTCCAGCCGGGCCATGACACTGGAAAAGTAGTCCCCAAGAGCAGCCTCGCACTGTCGGCAGGCCTCGTATCCCTTGGGCGTGAAACGCACCAGCGTCTTGCGGCGGTCGGCAGGGTCGGCAAAGCGTTCCACAAGACCGTCCTGCTCCATCTGCCGCACCGTGCGGGAAATGGCAGGAAGCGGTTGATGAAGCTCCTGAACAAGATCGGAGATATAAACGGCACCGTCCTGTCCATGGAGCCGAATGCAGCCCAGCAGCCCTTCCAGCATGGGGAAGTGGCGCTTGGGGCAGTCGGCCAGAGCGGCCTTCATGCCGGCCTTGGATGCTTTGCTCAGCCGGTGGATGTAGCGGCAAAGTCCACGGAAACTCAACGTGGATTCCTCAGACACGCGATCTCTCCTCTCAAAAATTACTTAACAGCTGTTAACTGTTAACGCTTGACAATAATAGGCTTTTTCGGGCCGGATTGCAACCCCCTGCAGGGATTGTTTCACAAAAGTTCACAAACGTTTGTGTCCCGCATACACATAAAGCAAAGGGGGCATCGGGCATGGAACAGCGCTTGTGGATGATCCTGCAATTGTTCGGCGGGGCGGCACTTTTCTTATACAGCATGGACACCCTCACGGACGCTTTGCAGCAGGCGGCGGGGGACACCCTGCGGCAGGCCCTTGCCCGGCTCACGGCCCACCCGCTGGCCGGGGTGCTCACGGGAGCGGCGGTCACGGCGGTGGTGCAGAGCAGCTCGGCGGTCACGGTGCTGGTGCTGGGCCTTGTGGGGGCCGGGCTGCTGACCCTGCAGCGGGCCGTGCCGGTGGTGTTCGGAGCCAACATCGGCACCACGGTCACCGCGCAATTGCTGGCCTTCCGGCTGGAGGATGCCCGGTATCTGCTGCTGGTGGCGGGGCTGCTGCTCTGGTTCGCGGGGCGCGGGCGTCTGCACGCAGCCGGGCAGGCGCTGTTTGCTTTCGGCCTGCTGTTTGAGGGCATCGCGGTCATGGCCGAGGCCATGGAGCCGTTGGCAGCGGGGCCGGTGTTCCGGCAGTGGATGGCCCAGGTGCGGCATCGCCCTGGCCTGGGCCTGCTGGCAGGGCTGGGCATGACCCTTGCCGTGCAGAGCAGCTCCGCCACCATTGCGGTGCTGCAGCAGGCGGCCGCCCGCCCCGGGCCGGACGGTGGGTGCCTGCTGGGCCTTGCGGGAGCCATCCCGGTGCTGTTGGGGGACAACATCGGCACCACCGTCACGGCGGTGCTGGCATCGGTGGGGCAGAGCCGGGACGCCAAACGTCTGGCGGCGGCCCACGCCCTGTTCAACCTGTCCGGGGCGGCGGTGTGCTGGCTGCTGCTGCCCCAGTTCACCGCGCTGGTGCGGCTGGTCTCGCCCCACGGGCCGGAGAGCGCCGTGCTGGCCCGGCAGATCGCCAACGCCCACACCTTGTTCAATCTGGGCTGCACGGTGCTGTGGCTGCCCCTGACCCCTTGCATGGTGCGCATCGTGTGCATTCTATTGCCGGAAAAGCACGCCCCTGAGTTGAAACGAACGCCTTAAAATGGTATAATGACAGTGTATCGAAAATTTTGTGACGCTTTTGTTGCACAAATGATAAACGGACCCTTCTGTGGGCCTGCAGCGGTGTGCGGCTGCCAGGGCACAGAGCGAACCAAGAGGACGTGTTTACTATGAAGGATATCATCAACGGGTTGACCGAGCGGTTCCGCAGGCAGCATGTACAGGCCCGGCGCTATGTGGCCATGATGCTGGTGCTGGCCCTGCTCACCACCCTGTTCGTCAACTGGCAGCTCCATGGGGTGGGCATCACCATGACTGCCGACTACCACTGCGGCTACGAGGAGCACCAGCACACGGCGGCCTGCTACGAAAAAGTGCTCACCTGCGGTTACGAGGAGGGCGAGCCGGAAACGCCCGTCACCTCTTCGGACAGCAGCGCCGATCTGGTGTCCGCCTACAGCGCGGCCGAGCCGGAAGAGCCGGAAGAGCCGGTGCAGACCGAGCCGGAGACCATCTGGGTGCCCCATGAGCACACCGATGCCTGCTACGAGGAGCACCGGGTGCTGACCTGCTATCAGGAAGAGCACGAGCACACCGACGACTGCTTTGACGAGTACGGTGCGCTCATCTGCGGCGAGTTCGAGCATATCCACGACGACAGCTGCTACACCACCGAGTATGAGCTGGTGTGCGGCCTGGACGAGGGCGAACTGGTGGAGGAGCCCAACCCCGCCTATCAGGAAATGCCTGCCAGCCGCCCCGTGGTGGACTTGCCCCCTGAGCCGGCCGAGACCACCCCGGACGAGCCGGTGCTGCATCACCACACCGACGCCTGCTACACCGAGGAGCTGGTGTGCACCATCCCGGAGCACCACCACACCGTGGAGTGCCTGGCCGATACCCAGGCCGACGTGGAGACTGCCGAGGAATGGCAGGCCGCGGCCAACGTGGCCCTGAACGGCAACTGGGCCGAGGACCTGCTCACCGTGGCAAAGTCCCAGCTGGACTACCAGCAGAGCGACAAGAACTTCAAGCTGGATGTGGAGGACCAGCAGGTGCTGCGCGGCTACTCCCGCTATGGTGCCTGGTACGGCAACCCCTACGGCGCCTGGGACGTGATGTTCCTGTCCTACTGCCTGCACTTTGCGGGTGTGCCCCAGACGGTGGTGCCCCAGCGTGCGGGCGTGATGGCCCTGCACAGTGACCTGCGCGGCTCCCAGTGGCTCACCGACGCCGACGGCTCCACCGCAAGGCCCGGCGATATCGTCATCTACAACACCCTCACCACCGAGCAGGTGGCCGTGGACGAGAGCTCCTATGGCATCGCCCTGCTGGACCTGGACGAGGACCCCGACACCGCCGCCCAGCTCACGGCTTCCGAGCCGCAGGTGGACACCCGCACCGTGACCACCGAGACGGTGGGCGTCGTGTCCGCCGTGGACCCCGACGCCGGGACCCTGACCGTGATCTCCGGCAACGTGGACGGCAAGGTGGCCGAGGTGCCCGCTGCCATGTCCGACGTGACCAGTGTCATCTCGGTGACCGGCGCCTATGCCGCCGAGACCACCGCTGTGGCCCCGGAGGACCCGGCAGGCTCCCAGGAGGAGCTGGACGGCAGCTATGCGCTGCTGGAAGATGAGGATGGCTTTGGGGCCACCGTGGACTGGGTCGGCGAGGCCCGGCAGCAGGACCCCGATGCCCCGGCCCTGCTGGCAGAAACTGCCGATACGGAGGTGATGCTGGACCCCACCTGGATCACTAAGATAGCGTTCGAGCAGAAGGTCAATGGCTCCTGGGAGCCCCTGGTGGGGAATGAAGTGGAAAGCGGTACCAACGTGCAGGTCACCATGACCTACAAGCTGCCTGCGGGCACCTTGACGCCGGACCGGCCGACCCTGTGCTACCAGCTGCCGGATGCCATGAAGCCCAAGCAGCCCACCTCCGGCAATATCAAGGACGAGACCGACAACAACAAGGTCATTGGCACCTATACCATCGACACCGACGGCCTGGCAAAGCTGACCTTTTATAAAAGTGATAAGTTCACCGGTTTGGATGCCAACGGCAACCGGGAGTTTACCGGAACCTTCCAGTTCTCCCGGAAAGTATGGGCAGATGATTTTGAGAATAACAAAACCATCACCTTTGAAAATGGCTTTACTCTGACCATCAAGAAGAAAACGGCAGATATAAAGATCAGTAAAGGGTACACCGGCTATTGGAGTGCCTTTGAAAATCATCCGGAAAGTGGCACCTTCATAAACCATTATATGGTGACGGTGGAGACCACCAACGGCACCAAAGACCCGGTGACCCTTACGGATACCCTGAACACGAATCAGAGTGGAATCAGTGCTGGTGATTACCTGAAGGGCGGCACCTACCTGAAAAACTCCTTTAAACTTTACAAGGAGGACGCTTCGGGTAAACGAACGGAGATCCTGCCGTTCCCCGACTGCAAGATCCAGGAGGACAGCAACGGCAACCCCCAGGTGGTCATTAAGGACCTGGAAGCATTGGGGATTGAAGAAAAGTACATCTGGTACTATGACGTTCAGCGGAACTATGCGGACTTTGACAAGATGCCCAACGGTGTCGGTATGATCTTCAATACGGCAACAGCGAAGGCAGGGGACAGGGAGGAAAAGAAGGCTGAAGCATACTACACATGTAAAACCCCGCGTATTGAGAAGAACGGCGAGTACGACCCCAAAACAGGCCGCATCCAGTGGACGATCACTGTAAAGATACCGCATTCTTTTCTGGGGACCAAGCTGGGGTCCTATATGCTGCAGGGCTGCAAGATCACGGATAGCCTGCCGGACGGTGTGAAGATCGTAGGAGATGTAAAAGTAGGCAACACCACGATATCGGCAGAGAAATTCCAGCAAAATGGCTATACCATCCCGGCGGATTTCACGGGGACGGAGCTGACAATCACCTTTGAGACCACCACCCCCCTGGGCGGCGGCCCGGTGACCAACAAGGCACAGATCGAGACCAAGAGCAAACACATCTTTGAGGCCTCGGATACCGTGAAAATCGGGAAAGGGGATTGGACCCTGAGCAAGCAGCTGTCCAGCAGCAGCAAGGGCCTGGCCAAATGGAATATCTCTGCCGCCAATGCGGCTGGCGAAAGCAGCTTTACCCTGGTGGAGACCCTCCAGGATGCTGTGAACGAAAGCGGCCAGACCCAGCTGAACACCCACTACGCCTACGCCGCAGAGCTGGAGAAGGCTTTGGAAAACGGCCTGACCCTGACCCTCCACGACGGTGGCACCATGACCTATGCCCAGGCTAAGGCCGCCGGGGTCATTGCCGTCACCTACTACAGCGGTGCCGACGGCACCGGCGGCACGGTGACTGCCAACGACCCCTCCACCTGGGTGCGGAGCTTTACCATCCAGATAAACAAGGAAGATGGCAACCCGGTGCGGCGTGTGGAGGTAAAGGACCTCCCTACCCACGAGGATCAGCGCAATGTGCCCACCGGAGAGAAATGGACTTACAAAAACAGCGTCAGCATCCAAGGCAGCTCTCAGAGGGCTGAGGCAGAGGACACCTACCACAGCTACAAGAGCTTTGAAAAACGGGTGTCGGCGAACAGCGATCAGGACGAATCTGGTTACCAAAGCGGAGACCAGACCTACCAGTACAGTAAACTCGACGGCAAAAACCTCCACTATCAGCTGGTGGTGCAGACCGCTGCCGAGGATGATGCCGACATCGTCATCACCGATACCCTGCCGGAAAACACTGAGTTCAATGAGAACTGGGTAACGATCGGCATGGACGAAGGGGCCCCGGATAAGATCAGCGAGTTGAAGGGTGCCGCTGCCACGGTAGCCTACGAGAAAGCCACCCGGAAGCTGACCATTACCATCAGCCGTTACAACCTGAACAAGCCTGAACAACACAAGTTCCGCATTCTGTACAAGGTGAGCGTGGACGACGATCCCCGCTGGAAGAACCCCTCGGTGGGCCAGGTGATCTACACCAACACGGCCCAGTGGGGCGAGCTGACCGAGACCCTCCACACCACGGTGGAAAAGACTGTGGACCCCCTGAAAAAGACCGGAAAGCTGGTGGAGGGCAAAACCGACCGCATCGAGTACCAGGTGGTGGTGAACCCGGCCCGGAAGGACCTGTCGGTGGAAGCCAACAAGGCCCCGACCATTGAGCTGTGGGACGACGTAAAGGCCCAGAACGGTGCCATTGTCCGGGGAGACCCGGCGTCTGTAAAGCTGTATTACTTCCAGTATGACGAAACCACCAACACCGTGACCCGAGGGGATGAAGTGCCTCGCAGCCTGTATCAGGTGCTGCCGGCAGATGACGAGGGCTGGCTCCACATGGTGATTCCCAACCAGACCGCCATGATCCTGGTGTACCAATGTGATGTAAAGCAGGGCAGTGCTGCTGAGGATTACAACGTGGACAATACCGTCAAGCTGGGCAATGGGGACTCCACCGAATCGGATTCCATCAAGTTTACCTATGCATCTGCCGCCACTGCCTCCACCGGACAGTTCCTGCTCCACAAGGTGGACGATTACTCCGGCGTGGCATTGCAGGGAGCAGAGTTTACCATCTGGCAGTATGATCCGAAAACCCAGGTATGGCAGCCCTGGAGCGGCGGCGTAAACGGCACCGTCACCACCAACGAAAAGGGCCAGGTGAGCCTGACGGTGCTGGAAAACGGCAGCGAACAGACCCTGAAGCCGGACCTGCTGTATAAGATCGTGGAGACCAAAGCACCCCAGAACTACCAGAAGGACGATACACCCCACTATGTGCTGTTCCACAAGAGCAACGAGACCCCCCAGACGGCCTTTGATACCGCTACGGGCAAGGGGACGGCGATGGATGGAGAAAAAATCATCCAGTTTGAAGATGTCCAGGTGGGCAGTGCCGCCCAGACCACCACGGCCCAGTATACCAACCGCTACAGCAACCTGACCGTCAGCAAGCTCTGGCTGGATGCCGACACCCGCCAGCCGGTGGAACCGGCGGTGGACAGCATCCACATCAAGGTCTGGCAGTACACCGACAATGCCGAGAAAAAAACGTTGTTTGCCGAAGCCGACCTGACCGCACCGGCGTGGACCTGGTCCGAGTCGGGGGACAAGCTCCCGCTGACGGATGCGCAGGGCAATGCGTACCACTACCTGGTGGAGGAAACGACCACCGGCAACTGGAACGTGTACATCTCCAACAACGGCGTGCAGACCGGCAATATCACGGTGCAGAACTACGTCTACACCGGCTACGAGCTGCCGTCCACCGGCGGCATGGGCACGGCACCCTTCGGGGTGCTGGGCGGCGCACTGGCCGCTGCAGCAGCCCTGCTGCTGGCCCGCAAACGGAAACAAAACAAGGAGGAGTGAGCAGCCATGAAACAAAACAAAAACAACCGGTTTGCCGCTCTTCTGCTGGCGCTGTGCATGGCCGTGTGCTGTGCACTGCCCGCGCTGGCAGCCCCCGCGGCCAGCGCCAACATCGACCTGAGCCGCACCGGCAGCATGGACGTGACCCTGTACGACCACCAGAACGACGTCCCCCTGCGGGGCGGCGCACTCACCGTGTACAAGGTGGCGGACGTGGCCCGCACCAACGGCGACCTGCACTTTGTGTACACCGCCGACTTTACGGGCTGCGGCATCGCGCTGGGCGACCTGACGGACAGCACGCTGGCTTCCAGGCTGGAAGCCAAGCTGCCCGCCCGCGCCGCCGGCACCACCCATAAGATCAGCGAGCAGGGCATCGTCTCCTTTGACGCGCTGCCGCTGGGCCTGTACCTCGTGGTGCAGACCGAGAACTCCAAGGGCTACGAGGCCATCAATTCCTTCCTGGTGTCGCTGCCCATGGCGGACGAAAGCGGCTGGCTCTACACCGTGGACGCCACCCCCAAGGTGGGCGCGCCCACGCAGGAGGTGACCCCGCCCGAACCGGAAACTCCCAGCACGCCTTCGGAACCGGGCAAACCGTCCGAGCCGGAGAAGCCCTCGGAACCGGACAAGCCCACCCAGCCCGACAACCCGGACATGCCGGTCAATCCCAACGACCCCAACCGCCCGGTGTCGCCCGGTACGCCGGATAACCCGGTGAACCCCGGCAACCCGGACAACCCCGTGGCCCCCGGCACGCCGGATAACCCGGTGGCGCCGGGCCGCCCGGACGGCAATGCACTGCCCCAGAGCGGCCAGCTGAACTGGCCCATCCCGTTCATGGCCTGCAGCGGCGTGCTGCTGTTTGCCGTCGGCTGGGTGCTGGACCGAAAGGAGACGCTGGCATGAACACAAAACAGAAGATCGGCCGCGCCTGCATGATCGTGGGCATCCTGCTCATTCTGGGCGCGCTGGCGCTGCTGGGCTATAACCAGTGGGACGCCAACCGCGCCGACAAGGCTTCGCAGGACGCCCTGGGCAAGCTGGAAGAGACCCTGACCGAGACCATGGAGGACAAGACGAAGGACGAAGAGCCGGTGGTCCAGCCGGAGCTGGACCCGGAGCAGGAGATGACCGTCACCGACATCGACGGATGGGGCTACATCGGCTACCTGTCCATCCCGTCCATCGGGTTGGAACTGCCCGTGATGAGCGAGTGGAGCTATGCGGGCCTCAAGGTGGCCCCGGGCCGTTACAGCGGCTCCACCTACGCCGACAACATGGTGGTCTGCGCCCACAACTACGCCAAGCACTTCAGCCCCATCAAGTGGCTGGCCCTGGGCAGTGAGGTGTACTTTACCGACATGGACGGCCAGCGCTGGAGCTATGAGGTGTCCAACGTGGAGACCATCCAGCCCACGGATATCGACAAGATGATCACGGCCAGCGACGAGGACGCCTGGGACCTGACCCTGTTCACCTGCACCACCGGCGGCCGCGCCCGCTGCGCCGTGCGCTGCACCCGCACCGGTTACCCGGTCTTGGAGACCAGCGCGGCAGGGCGGATCACGGAGTAAGCAGGACGATTTGGAATTGCCTCCGCTTTGCTCTGGCAATATCAGCGGAAAATTATTTTTAAAGATATGCAAGCCCGGAAAATCTGCGGATTTTCCGGGCTTGCTTTTTCACGGATGGGCGTTAAGGAAAGTGGCCTGTTCTCTGGAAGGCAAACGATTTAGAATGCCCTCCGCTTTGCTCTGGGCATAAATAGCAGAAAAATTATTTTAGATTTTGCAAATCCGGCAGGGCTGCGGCCCCGCCGGATTTGCTTTTTTACGGGAAGGGTCGTTACGGGAAGTGGCATCGGCTGCTGTTGGCCTGCGGCCAAAGTGCAGAAGGAGAACTCGCGTTTTGCGGAAAGGAATCCCGTAACGTCCCTCCCGGTGCGATGTCATTCCGGTATCAGATGCCACTCCCCGCCATGACCCCTCTGGTGAAAAGGCAACTCCGGAAAATCCGCAGATTTTCCGGAGTTGCAATAAAAAATAATATTTCCTCTAATTATGGCGCAGCGCACGCGGAGCCATTTCAAATCGTCCTGTTCCGGTTTTCCGCAAGCGTACAGGGAACTGTCGCGCCAGCGTCCACAAAAAAAGCACCCGCCATGCGGATGCACAGCGGGTGCCTTGAAGGGCTCTGCGGGGGTGCTCAGTGGGTGGTGCCCATGTCCACAGCCAGGTCGGCGTCGTTCTTCACAACGGCCTCCACGGCCTTCTCCAGGCCGCGGGCGATCTGGTGCAGGTCCATGCTGGGGGTGCCCAGGGGCTTGTTGACCACCTGCTCCATGGCGTAAGGCACATGGATGAAGCCGCCCCGGATGTTGGGGTACTTCTTGTCGATGAGGTACAGCAGGGTGTACATCAGGTAGTTGCACACATAGGAGCCTGCAGTGTAGGACAGGGCGGAGGGGATGCCTGCATCCTTGATGCTCTGCACCATGGCCTTCACGGGCAGGGAAGTGAAGTAGGCGGTCTCGCCGTCCTCCTGGATGGTCACGTCGATGGGCTGATAACCGGCGTTGTCGGCGATGCGGCCGTCCATCAGGTTGATGGCCACCTTTTCCGGGGTGATGGCGGAGCGGCCGCCGGCCTGACCGATGCAGATGACCACATCGGGCTGGTTTGCCTGAATGGCAGCTTCCAGCACCTCACCGGCACGGATGAACTCGGTGGGCACTTCCTGCTTGACGATCTCGGCACCGGCGATGGTGTCGGGCAGCAGCTTTACCGCCTCAAAAGCGGGGTTGACGGTCTCGCCGCCAAAGGGGTCGAAACCAGTGAGCAGAATCTTCATAGTAAAAAGCCTCGATTCTCAGATATAAATGGACGGCTCCAGAACGGTGAGCTGTCCGTGATCCATGATCATGCGGTTGTCCACATAGATGCAGGGAGCGTGGGTGACCAGATCGTAATGGCCGGAAGCATCCTGCACACCGCCCAGCGCAATGTTGCGCCCGAACCCGATATGGAAGGTGCCATAGGTGGATTCGTCCTCGATGTAGCAGTTGCCTGCACAGCGGGAGTGGGTGTTGAGCCCGATGCCGAACTCCGCCGCCACCACCATGTTCTCCGGGTCGTGGAAGCGGGCCAGAAACTGCTTGAGCCGCCTGCCGCTGGCATTGTCCTCGATCTCCACGATGCGGCCGCCGCGCAGCTCCACCCGCACAGGGCTGTCCACGATGCCGATATAGCCCATGGAGCCGTCCAGGATCAGGGTGCCGTTGGTGTCGCTCTCCACCGGTGCCACATACACTTCCACGCTGGCAGAGGAAAGGCCCTTGCCGTCGTGGCAGCAGCCGTTGAAGAAGCCGGGCACACGCCCCTCGATGTTGAAATCCAGGTTCGTGCCAAGCGCCGTGGTCACATGGATGTGTCTGGCGTTCTGGTAGCAGGCCATGATGATGCTGGCCATGATCCTGCTTTTGGGCAGGCTCATGTTCAGGAAGTCGTAGCTCAGCAGTGACTGCCCGTTGCTGGTGCTCAGCGGCAGCGACAAAAACCGGTTGCGGCGGGCGATGACCCGCTTGACGGCCCGTGTGGTGATGAGGGAATACTCGGCAGCACCGATCACGGCGTTGTAGGGATCAAAGGCGTCCTCGCGGTCATCGAAATACTGGCCCACCTGCTCGTGCAGGTCGTCCAGCATCAACACATCCGCCACGCTGCCCACCGCCTGTGCGGCTTGCTGCATGGCCGCCACCTCGACAGCATACTTCCGGCTGGATACGATCAAGATGCGTTCGCCTGCACGGAGCCGGACCCAGTCGCGAATAATGATATCGGCTCCGTGCTGAATTGCTTGTTCCATTGAATCACTCGATCTAACAAAAAAATCACTTCAGGAGGATCATCATCACGATCTGGACCACCATCATGATGATGGCGACAGGAACCTGATTCTTGATGACGCCCATGGGCTTCTTCATATCCAGCAGTGCCACGGGCACGGTGTTGAAGTTTGCAGCCATGGGGGTGCACAGGGTGCCGCAGAAGCCGCAGGTCAAAGCCAGCATGCCGATGACCACCGGGTTTGCGCCGTGGGCCAGCACGAACGGGTAGCCGATGCCCACGGTCATCACGGTGATGGCGGCGTAGGCGTTGCCCATGATCATGGTGAACAGCATCATGCCGATGGCGTACACCACGATACCGGCGTTCACATTGCCCTCGGGGATGATGTGGCTGACCAGGTCAGAGATCACATCGCCGACACCGGCAGCGGTGAAGACGGAGCCAAGGCAGGCCAGCAGCATGGGCAGCATGGACAGGGGGCCCACGGTGGACAGCATGCGCTCGGAATCGTTCAGGAAGGTGGAGGGCTTGTTGTCGCGGTTCATGATCATCAGCAGGATGATGGCCACGAGAACGCCCAGAGCCACGCCGTTCAGGGCGGACAGGCCGATGCCCATGCCGGTGATGGCGCAGATGACGGCCAGCATGCCGATGCTCAGGGTGGGGACAAAGATCTTCATGCCGATCTTCTCATAGGTAGCCTCGGTCTCGGCCTTGGTGGCAGCAGAGACAGCGCCCTTCTTGACCTTCTTGAGGATGGCGGGGATGCACATCACCACCACCAGGATGCCGCTCACCAGAGAGGGCAGCCAGCGGCCCAGGGCAAGCACGACGCCCAGCACGGCCCAGAAGATAAAGGTGCCCACGGGTTCCGGGTTCTCCTTATCCTTCAGGTTCTTCACACCGCAGTAGATGCACAGCAGGCCGATGATAAAGTAGATGATCTCCATCACCTTGGTGGACAGGCTGTAATCAGCACTCATAAAAAAGCTCATTCTTCTGTCCTCCCTTACTTATAGTACTTCTGGATCATCTTGCGATCCTTGATCACATAGAATACGATGGCGACCACAGTGGCAATGATGCACACGGGGATCTCGATGGCAGCCAGCTGGGCCAGCTCCACCTCGATGCCCAGGCCGGCCAAAGTGCTCTGCACCAGCAGGCCGCCGGAGCCGCCCACGAACAGGACCTGACCGAAGAACCAGGTGATGTTCTCCATGCCGGAAGCCATACCCTTCAGCTCCTCGACATGCTCCTCATTGGGCTCATAGCCCTGTGCTACAATGGCACCTTCGGCCATGGGCATGATGACGGGGCGCACGAAACCGGCCACGCCGCCAAAGCCCACGTTGAAGGCTGCAAAGACCGAGCGCATCACGCCGTAGATGCCGATGACCAGGCCGGAGGTGGCACCCTTGAACTTGCCGATCAGGGCAGCGGCTGCTTCACGCAGGCCGTTGCGCTCCAGCGTGCCGGTGACCAGCATCACGATGATGAAGATGGCCATGCTGCGGTTTGCCACAAAGGTGCTGCCCAGCGTTTCCAGCAGGGTGACCGGGCCCAGACCGCCAACCAGTGCAGTCACAACGGCTGCCACCAGAATGACCAGAATGGAGTCCAGCTTCAGTGCAAAGCCAGCGATGACGATGACAATGCCGAGTAGTTTTAGTAGTTCCATAATTGCCTTCCTTTATACTTATATTTTCCCGGCATCGTACCGCGCCCCGGCAGCCTGTGGGTCAGAGGGCCGCCGGGGAAAAGCCGTGTGCCGAAAAGACGAGAAGGGGGAAGAGCCTGCTCAGAGGCGGACGAAAGCCGCCAGCAGAGGAGCAGGTGGGCGGCGATGTCGCACTGCTCCAGCACACCGGAGGCCTTGAGGGGCACCACGGTGGTGGAAGCGGGCACGGCGGCCTCGCTGCCATAGGGATTTGAAGAGGTGAACTCGCCGGTGCCGTCCTTGGCCGGGCAGGCGTACACGCCGTACCAGGAAGCCAGGATGCCGCCCTTCCCGGCGGCGGCCTTCTGCACCCGTACCCGCTGCACGGTCAGTGCCTCGGCCCTGCGCTCCTCCACCATCAGGTTGACGCGCATCATGTTCACAAGGTTCAGCACCGAGGACACGGCGATGAGCAGATCAAAGACCAGTACCAGAATGAGCAGCGGGTGCATGGGCAGTTCCCTCCAAAAGCGGTGCCGCAGCCCGCAGGCGGTGCAGCACCTTATAAAGTTAAGTTCATTATATCATAAAACCATCACAAAAGTAAATGAATCGCCCCAGATTTGCGTTTGCAAAGAAAAATAAAAAATCCCCCGTTTCCCGGAGGAAACAGGGGAGGGGGACTGCCTTGCGGCAGCAATTACTTGTTCTGGATGTACTCGTGGATGGCCTTGGCGGCTGCCTTGCCGGCACCCATGGCCTTGATGACGGTAGCGGCACCGGTCACGGCATCGCCGCCGGCGTACACGCCGTCACGGCTGGTCTTGCCGTCGTCGCCGTCGGTGACGATGCAGCCGTGCTTGTTGGTCTCCAGGCCCGGGGTGGTGGAGCGGATCAGCGGGTTGGGGCTGGTGCCCAGGCTCATGATCACGGTGTCCACGTCCAGCTCAAACTCGCTGCCCTTCTTCTCGATGGGGCGGCGGCGGCCGGAAGCATCCGGCTCACCCAGCTCCATCTCGATGCAGGTGATGGCCTTGACGAAGCCGTCCTCATCGGGCAGGATCTCCACGGGGTTGCAGAGAGTCTTGAAGATAATGCCCTCTTCCTCGGCGTGCTCGACCTCTTCCTTACGGGCAGGCAGCTCAGCCATTCCGCGGCGGTAGACGATGTAGACCGTCTCAGCGCCCAGACGCAGGGCGCTGCGGGCAGCGTCCATTGCCACGTTGCCGCCGCCGACGACGGCGACCTTCCTGCCGGTGCGGATGGGGGTCTTGCTGGTGGGCAGGTAAGCCTTCATCAGGTTGGAGCGGGTGAGGAACTCGTTGGCGGAGTAGACGCCCTTCA
>OGKF01000973.1_pt1 | contig 14168 bp, 8 predicted proteins | sample 1572391 | NCBI WGS metagenome assembly OGKF01 (sample SAMEA2582095, study PRJEB24529) | metagenome | biome: Human gut stool | place: China | collected 2011
ATATTCATTAGAATCAAGCTAAATCATCAAAAACCCTCTGGAATTTAAATAAATAAGCCGGTATGATGTATTTATAAGGGATTAGAATTGATGTTAAAACTAATTGATTGAGGGCTACCGTGAAAAAACTGCTTTCTTTATTAATAGTTTTGTTTTTGGTATCCCCAGCTTTGGCGGCAGACAGTCAAACGGTGGTTATGAATACCAAGACTTATATTTACCATCACCCAACCTGTAAATGGGCAAAACGCTGTACCCAAAACTGTATTAAAATCACCAAACAGAAAGCCCAAGCTCAAGGCGCAAGGGCCTGTAAAGTCTGCGGCGGATAAACTTATCATATAATTTTTTATAGGGCAAACAATCTGGCCGGATTATTCCGTTACATAAAGATTTGGCCGTTTTACCGGCAGAATTGCTAAGCAAGCAGCAGAAGGATGAGTATTTTGTTTTAACAAACCTGATTATTGCGACAGAACGCGACAACAAAAGCGGATATGAAAGGAAGCTAAATTTTGCAAACAAAACCTTGGTTCTGACGGCGTTGACACAAAAATCAACAAAGACGTGTTTGATAAGGAAAGAAATTATTGTTCATATTGAAAAACAAATGATTTTTTATAATTTTGTTGCAAAAATTTCAACCTAATATAAACTGTTTTCAATATCGTTAATAGTATATCATAAAAAGTGCTATGAGTAGTTTGAATTTTACATTATTACAAGAAAAAACGCCGCAGTTGTATCAAATTGCAGCTTTTGCGGAAGAATATGTATATTCTGACCCTCAATCATCAATAGCTAAAGCACGCTTATTTGCAGAACGAATCACAACTATTCTATACAAAGCATATCGTATTGAAGTACCGCAAGCATCTTCTTTTGTAGATTTGTTGCAAAATGAAGAATTTAGAAAGCAAGTACCTTCTGTTATCTTACATAAGTTGAATTTTATCAGAAAAATAGCAAACGGAATCGTGCATGGTGGCGATGCCAAATCTGCTCAGGCATTACAACTTTTGCAAGAAATTTACGAAGTTTCAAAATGGTTTGCGGCTATTGCTTTAGGTGTAAAAGCACAAGATTACCCTGATTTTACAGCGCCAAAACAAAAAAAACAAATTATCAACGAAGAAAAAATAGATGCAGCTAACATTAAACTTCAAAAAACATTAGATGAATTTGAAAAATTAAAATTAGAATTAGCGGCAGTTAAAACAGCTAAAGAAAGTAACAAAATTGCCGTTGATGAACTAAAATATTCAGAAGAACAGACACGTAAGCATTTGATTGATGCAATGATCCGTGCTGCTCATTGGAATATATCAACGGATGGAAGTAACACTGATGAGGTCGGTCAAGAAGTCGAAGTAGATAATCAACCGACCCCAACAGGCAAAGGAAGATGCGACTACGTTTTATGGGGAAAAGATGGATCTCCATTAGCAGTGATAGAAGCAAAAAAAACTTCAAAAAATGCAGATAAGGGTAAAAAACAAGCTTCTTTATATGCAGATGCTTTAGAAAAACAATACGGAAAGCGTCCGGTAATTTTTTATACAAACGGTTTTGAAACTAAAATTTGGGATGATGCCAATAAATATCCACCAAGAACCGTTTGGGGAATTTATTCTCGCGATAGTTTGGAAAGATTAATTTATCAAAGAGACAAAGGCGATATTGCCACAGCCCAACCAGATCCAAATATTACAGGTCGAGATTATCAGATTAGAGCTATTAAAGCTGTTTGCGAAACTTTTAGCAAAAAGCAAAGAAAAGCATTAATTGTTCAGGCAACAGGAACCGGCAAAACACGAGTTTCTATTGCGTTAAGCAAGTTATTGCAAGATACGGGATGGGCAAAGAGAATTTTATTCTTATGTGACAGAAACGCTTTGGTTAAGCAAGCCAGTCGTAATTTTAACACTCTTCTAAATTCTGTTCTGTCTTCAGTTTTAAAAGGTAGTAAAGACCAGTATGCAGATATTGTCTTTTCGACATATCCTACAATGATGAATCAATATGCAAAGTATAACGTTGGTTATTTTGACTTAATTATTGCAGATGAATCACACCGTAGTATTTATAACGTATATGCTGATATTTTTAAATATTTTGATTGCTTGCAAGTAGGACTGACAGCAACGCCGGTTGATTTTGTAAATCGCAATACGTTTCAGCTTTTTAATTGTGAGGAAGGAAAACCAACCTTTTATTATTCTTTGGAAGAGGCAATCGAACAGGGATATTTGGTGGATTATGTCGCTTATCGATATGACACACAGTTTTTGCGTAAAGGGATTCACTATAACCAACTAAATCCAGAACAAATAAAAGACTTGGAAGAAAGCGGTGATATTGATAAAGAATTGTCGGTTGAAGCCAGGTCTATTGACACACAGGTAATGAATAGACCAACAACCAAGCTGATTATTCAAAATCTTATGGAAAACGGCATTAAAGATGCTGATGGTCAGACTATCGGCAAGACCATTATTTTTGCCCGCAATCATGATCACGCGGCTTTTATACTTAGCATCATTGATGAGATGTATCCGCAATATGGCGGCAAGATAGCAGCCGTTATTGATATATATGATGGTCGAGCAGAAAGTTTAATTGATGATTTTTCAGATAAGGATAGTCCTCTTAAAATAGCCATTTCTGTTGATATGATGGACACCGGCATTGATGTGCCGGAAGTTGTAAATTTGGTATTTGCGAAGCCGGTAAAATCTAAAGTTAAGTTTTGGCAGATGATTGGCCGCGGAACCAGATTATGCAAAGATTTGTTTGGCCGAGGAAAAGACAAACTATATTTTAAGATTTTTGATCATTGGCAGAATTTTGCTTATTTTGAGCAAGACGATAATAAAAAGAAGCAGATTAAAGCTCCTGAACAAAAGTCTTTAATGCAGAAGATTTTTGAAAATCGCATGGAAATATGCAAATTGGCACAATCTCAACAAAATTCTGATATTCAGCAACAGATGGTTGACCAACTTTCAGATATGATTAACCAGTTGCCTGAAAATAGCATATCTGTAAAAGAAAAATGGAAAGAAAAGCGTTTTTTTGCTAAAAAAGAAAATCTGGATTTTACAAAAGCAGATACGGAAGTTCGCTTAAAGGCAGATTTAGCCAAATTGATGCAGTGGATTGATATTCAGGGTCATGCTCCAAGTTTTCGCTTTGATAATTTGGTTACGGGCATAGAGAAGAGTATGTTACAAAAGAAGCCTTGTGAAGATTTGCAGCAAAAGATGATAGAAAAGGTTGCTTTGCTGCCGACAAATTTACATAAGGTTGCGGCAAGACAAGAAACTATAAATAAGGTATTGTCGTCTGAGTTTTGGCAAAATGTAACCTTTGCGGGTTTGGAAGAAATACGTCAGGATTTGCGTGATTTGATGTATTTGGCAGAAGATGACGGAAATCAGGTTTTGCCACCGAGAATTTTGAATATTTCGGAAGATGAAGGTCAAATTGTATTTGAGCGGGTGAAAAAGCTCTATCCTAAGGGATTAGATGCATATAAACGTCAAATTACCGATATTTTGCAGAATATCATAGATACTGAGCCGGTTATTCAAAAAATAAAATCGGGTCAAGGTCTAACCGGTAAAGATTTTGAGCAAATCTTATCTTTGATTATGGTACAAAATCCGTCTTTAGATAAACAAACTTTGCAAGAGTTTTTCCCATCTACGGAAAAATTGGAACAAGTTTTAATGACCATTTCAGGCATGGATGAGACTTATATCAAAGCCAAATTTGCTGATTTTGTGCAAAAATATCATTTAACCGCAAGACAAAACCAGTTTTTATCAATGTTGCAAAACCAGATTATCGCCAATAATGGCATAAATTTTGCAAGATTATATCAAGCCCCGTTTACATCGCTGGATAAAGACAGCATCGACGGCGTATTTAGCAGTGTCCAAGCAGATGAACTGTTTGAGATTTTGGATAATTTTAAGATTGAAGAGACAAGAGCCGAATAATGACTTATCAAGAATTTAAGCAAAAAGTAGATGCATTGTGGGAAAAATTTTGGACAGGCGGTATTACGAATCCGTTGTCGGTAATTGAGCAAATTACTTATTTGATTTTTTTGAAAATGCTTGATGAGCAAGAAGATAAAAAGGCTCGTACTGCTAAACTTACGCATAAACCTTACAAAACAAATTTTCCTAATTTCAAAATCAATCCTTTTGATAAAAATTCTCCCAAAATTAAAGGGGAAGACGTTCGTTGGCGTAATTTAAGACAAAAAAGCGGAGATGACTTATTAAATACTATGAGAGATAAAGTCTTTCCTTTTTTGAAACAATGTGATTTTTCTAATACCAAAGCCGGAGCATATTTGAAAGATGCTTATTTATTGATTAACAAACCGTCTTTATTGAGTGCCGCTATCAATGATATTGACGATCTTCCTTTGGAACAAGATGATATTAAAGGCAATTTGTATGAATATCTGTTAAGCAAGCTTTCAACAGCCGGCATTAACGGACAATTCAGGACACCAAGACACATCATCAAGATGATTGTTGAATTGGTTGATCCTAAAAAAAATGAGCGTATCGCTGACCCTATGTGCGGCACCGCCGGTTTTTTGGTAGCGGCATTAAATCATATTTTGCAGAAAAACAGTTCCGCTTCAGGGCAAATAACCGATAATTATTATGCCGGTGATTTGCTTTCTGATGCCGATCGTAAATTTATGCAAAAGGAAATGTTTTATGGTTTTGACTTTGATGCCAGCATGTTACGTGTTGCTTCAATGAATATGATGCTTCATGGTATAGAAAACCCAAATATTTTTTATCAAGATGCTTTTTCGCAAAACTTTTATGAACGTAATCCGAAACAAGCTAAATCTTATTTTGACGTGATATTAGCCAATCCGCCGTTTAAAGGCTCTTTGGATTATGATGACGTTTCGTCCGATTTGTTGAGCAAGGTCAGAACTAAAAAGACCGAAGTTTTGGCTGTTCCGTTCTTTTTAAGACTTTTAAAATCAGGTGGCAGAGTCGGCATTATTGTTCCGGCTGGTATTCTTTCCACAGAAAATGAGGCGTATAAACAAGCCCGTAAGCTGTTGGTTGAAGACAATCAGCTAGATGCGGTTATTACTATGCCTTCCGGTGTGTTTAAACCTTATGCCGGCGTGGCAACGGCGGTTTTGTTGTTTGCCAAAGGCGGAAATACCGATAAAGTCTGGTTTTATGAAATGAAAAATTGCGGTTTTAGCCTTGATGACAAGCAAACGCCGATAGACGATAATGATATTCCCGAGGTTATAGAATTCTACAAAGATAAAAGAGAAAGCAAAAAGTCTTTTAACGTGAGTAAAGAAGAATTGGTTGCTCAAGATTATTCGTTGTTGCCCTCTAAATATAAAGAAGTGGAATATAAGCCTCGTGTGTTTGAACATACCCCGCAAGAATATGTACAAATGATTATCGAATCAGAAAAGAAATCTTTGGCAATACTGGAAAAACTGCAAAAAATGCTGGAGGTAAAACATGGTTAATCAATTACCTCAAGGCTGGAAAGAAGAAGAGTTAGGAAAATTAGTAGATATCTTTGATAACTTAAGAAAACCAGTAAGTTCAACAGAAAGGTTAGCAAGAATTAAAAATAAGGATAAATCTGAATTATATCCTTATTATGGTGCAACAGGTTTGGTCGATTATATTGATGGATATATATTTGACGGGGAATATTTACTTTTGGGGGAAGATGGCTGTCCCTTTTTAGATTCATTAAAAGATAAAGCCTATATTATTTCAGGAAAAACGTGGGTTAATAATCATGCTCATGTTTTACGGGCAAAAGAAAATAAAACTTCAAATAAGTTCTTATTATATTATCTGAATAAATTCGATTATAATGGTATTGTTTCAGGTGCAACTCGCTTAAAGTTGAATCAAAATTCAATGAAAAAAATTCCGGTATATTATCCTACAGATAAAAGTGAACAGGAATATATTGTAAAAACTTTAGACGCAGTTGCAGAAATAATCAGATTGCGTAAAGAAAATATTCAATTAACCAAAGACCTTATCCCTGCCATTTTCCACGAAATGTTTGGCAATCCCATTACCAATCCTAAAGGTTGGGAAATTACCACTTTAGGCAACCCTGATGTATGTACTTTACAATATGGATATACAGCGACAGCACAAGATAGTGGAAATACTAGATATATAAGAATTACAGATATTGGAAAAGATGGATATATTGATAATGGCAATAAGACATGGTTAAACTACGATAATAAAATGGAGGATTATAAGCTATATCCTAAAGATATTTTAGTGGCAAGAACAGGAGCATCTTATGGAAAGACTCTCCTTTATAATAATGATACTGATGCAATTTTTGCTTCATTTCTTATTAGGATTATATTTAATAAAAAGAAAATAATTCCAGAGTTTTATTGGGCTTATTCATTGACGGATTCATATTGGCAACAAGCCAACAGATTAGTTTCTGGTGTCGCTCAACCTCAATTTAATGGTAGTGCATTAAAGCAGATTTTGTTAATGTTACCACCTCTATCTATGCAAGAAAAATTTGCTGATAAAGTTGAACAAATTAATAAGTATATTGCTGCTCAACAAGAGGAATTAGAGCAGTTTGAAACTTTATTCCAATCTTTGTTACAAGAAGCTTTTACCGGTATTCTAACTTGGAAATACCCAAGAAAGGAAAGCAATGACTGATAAAACAATTAAAAAGGAAGAAATTAAGGGTATTCCAGAAGGAAGTATTGCTTTCCCAGAGACAGAAAAGTCTTATGCCATTGCAAAAGAAATCCAATGTCCTGTGTGTGGTGCTAAAGCCAAAGAATTTGTTAATTCACAAGCTTTTGATGGTTTGAGACTAGATTGTCCTAACTGTGGCCGCTTCGATATCACACGCACATTACAAAATATTGCAGGCTTTAAAAACCTTTCTCAAAATGAAAAGAATAAAATCTCTACCTATCTTAAAGAATATTATACTGATTTTAATAAAGAATTTTTATTGCATTCTGTAAATTTTGCGCAAATTTCTTCAATCCCCGGGAATTTCATTGAAGAGGCCAGACGGAGATACAGAGAAAAAGGAATATCTTATGATCGTTCACTTTATGAGTTTGCTCATCAATATAAAAATTTAAGGTTACCTAAAAAACTAGAACAATCTTTTCACGAACTAATCCAAAAGGTTGAAGAACAACTTCCTGCCGAACAAAGTCGCACGAATGCGGTAAACGCTGAGTTGATGAAAAAGATGGTACAGTCAATTAAGGGTAATAACTATATCGTCGATTTAGCTGCTGGTTTAGGTGGTTTGGTTTGGCAACTTGATCATATTGATTGCATTCAAGATATTAATAGCGATATTTTAAAAGTAGCTGAATTTATAGCTCACCAAAACGAAAATTATAATGTTTCCGTACGGCTGTTGGATAGTATCAAAGAGCCTTTGCCCAATGAGGGAAAGGGTGTATTTTTGTTTGATCCGCCTATGGGATTACAGAGAGAAAAACCTCAGGAATGGGAACAATTTGAAAAAAGTTCTAGAGTTGGAATGGCGGAAGCCGGATCTGCGATTGCCGGATACAATCTTTTGTCAATATGGGATATTATTGGGAAAAACTATAAGAATACTTCTTCATATACAGAAATTCTATTTATTATTAACTTTTTACTCCGCGCAGCTGATGATGCATATTTTATTTGTTTGGTTCCAGAAACTTTTCTAACTAAAAATGAAAATGAATACAACAACCTAAGAGCCTATTTGATTAAAAATAGTTTGCTTGCGGTTATCAAACCTCCTGCATCTTCGGGTATTAATACTGTCGTATTGTATGGTCAAAAGAAACGAAAAAAAGATAATCAAGTAAAACTTATCACAACTAAGAAATATGATTACCAAGAAATAATTGATTATATTTTTGAAGATAAAGAGATTAAGAGCGAAGATATTAAATCAGATGTTCTTAATCCAACAGAAATCACAGAGCCGTATTTAATAAAAATGCCGGTTATTGTTGGTAGTAAGGGGTATGTATATATTCCTTCAGAAAAAGTTATTGGTGCAATAATTGAAAATGAAAATCTATTAAATGAAAAGAAAAAGCCAATTATTTCTAAGGAAATTTTACATCACAAAATATTTGTTGAAGAAAATAAAAAAGAAATTAAAGAAGATACAAAAGTTTGGTGGGGAAACGCAAAAGAACCACAAAAGTTACGAGAGGAGTTAAAAAATCAAGATTATTCAGATTTTCAGCTATGTATTCAACTGTTTTCTTCTTTAGGTTGTTTTAGAAAAGAAGAAGCAAAACAGGAGTTTGATATTTCTTTGTTTAATACATTTATTGATATGTCTTGTTTTTGCACCCTACTTGCGTACGGGATTGTTAGAAAAGAAGAAAATAAATATATAATTGATACGCGTAAACCTGAACAACAAAATTTTACACTGGAAGCAGACGATATAAAAAAGGCTTATGATATATATCTCAAACCAGATAAAAAAGGAGAGGCTTTTGTTTTGTTGGCTTATACAGATGAGTTTGTAAAAAAAATTTATTTTGATTTATGTCGGTATTATATTTCAGGTAAAGATCAAAACTCCACAGAGATTTATTCTTCAAAAAGAGCAGACATTTTAAGAGCTTTGAAAATATTAGAAAAATTAGGCTTGGTTAGGACACAAACGACAAATGATCAATTCATTTATAGTCATTATGTGCCTCGTTATTATTTTGAGGGGAAATGGATATATGACTGATAATCAATTAACTAAAATAGAAATTGATAATTATAAGGCATTTAATGGCTTTGTTATGAGATTGTGTCCCCAGGAAGGATTGAATCTGAATCTGTTGATTGGTCGAAATGGTTCTGGGAAAAGTTCTTTTTTAGATGCTTTAGCTGAAATTGGTTGTAACAATTTAACTTCTGCCCCTGATAAATCTGTTGATAATACAAGATTTAAATATACCCTAACACTTAACAAAAAAGACAAGGTAAATCAAACAGAGAGAAATGAAACTGGTTTATGGGATAAGGTTGTGCGTTTTTATACCGGTTATACTGAGCGATCCTTTGAAGAAGAAAATCAAAATATAATTTCTGGAAATTCAGAAACTTTCAGAAAGGCTCTTTGGGCTTATTTGGCTGGTGGTTTCAATACTCACGATGATAATTGGCATAAACTTATTAACTTGATTTTTAATAACAGTTTTACAAAAGAGCCAATAAACACACTTAAAATCAAAGCGTTATGGATAGATACTATTAATATTATTACTAAAGAATCGCTTGATGATGGCGAAACAGAGACAGATGATTTTATAAAAAATAATTTTGAAAATGAACCTGATGTATGTTTACCAATGGCTTCAGAAGAAGATAAAGATGTCAGAAGAAGTTTTTGGACAATGAGGGCTAATGGCATATTAGCTAAAGGTGTAAGAGATAATCCATATGTCTTTTTTGAACAATTTTGCAATGCTTTTAAGCAAAACAAAATAGATAAATGTGGTTTTTTATACGAATTAAATGGAAAAGATGAAACTTTTGAAGAGCAGTTTTTAAGTGACGGTGAAAACGGCTTTATGTCAAGATATGCTTTGCTTTTCCTTATTTCAAAGACAACTAATGAAAAGTTTCTTATATTATTAGATGAGCCAGAAACACATTTTAATGAGCATTGGAAACGATATTTTTTAAAGCTTTTGTGCGATGTGTTAGCTAAAAAAAATGCAGATGTATTTGTTGCAACTCATTCAGCAATGCTGGTATCTGATGTAAAAAAGCACGAATTACATCGTTTTGAATTAAATGATAATGAAATTGTCAGTAATGATTACTTATTAAATTCTTATGGAGCCAATATCATAGATATAGGTCAAATCTTGTTCAAAATGGAAGGAAACATTGGAGAACGAGCTAAGGATGAAATTGAAAAGTTATTAAATTCAAATTCTAAACAAGATATAGCAAAGATAAAAAAACTTCTTGAAGAGGTCGGTCCCGGTGAATACCGTTGGCGTTTACGAGCAAAACTTTTAGAACTTAAAAAACAAAGCTAAAAATGCGAAATAAAAATTTAAAAATATTCAACGACTATTTACAATATCTTTTAAGAAAAGAGATGTTAGTTTTACGTAAAGAAATTGAAAAAGAGCATTATGACTGGAAAATAATAAGAAATGCCATATATAATGATTGTCGTTTTTTTGAAACAGATAAGGAATTTGAATTTAATGCCTATTTAAATACTTTAGAAGCAGATAAACAAAAGCAATTAAACAAGATTGTTTACGATGTATTAAATAAGGCCTTTGCTCATAAAATGAAAAGTTTCCCATCTAAATTTAAGAAGAAATTAAGCGGAATTTTTTCCGATATTACTCCTAAACAATTTTTTAATCTCAATTACTTTGACGCTCATGAACATAGATGTTGTTTGTGTGGGAGATTGCTTGATCATGACGCTAAAGAGTTACCAGTAGCAGAAATTGAACATTTATTTCCTCAATCAAAGTTTCCGCAGCTTATTTTGTGTATCAGCAACTATATTCCCTGTTGCTCGAATTGCAATAAGATAAAAAAATCCAGTTTTTTTAGCTGCAAGAAAGAATTTATTGAGGATTTACAAAAATTAGGCAAAAGTTTTCATCATCCTTTGTTTTTTTGGAAACTTTTTGATGCTAATTTTGATTATAATTTGCCTGCAGTAAAAAAATGCGATATTGTTCAGTATTATAAAATTAATGAACGTTTTAATCAAATTCGTCATTATATGTATAGCAATCTCTTTAATTTGGTAAAATATCATAATATTGAAACTCCAGAAGCATTAGAGAGTTTTCTTGAAAGTTGTCAAAATGCCAATATGCAGGAAATGGTATCAGATTTTTCTTTGAACAATCATCCTAAATTATGGCATGACTTTATTGATTATGTTCTGTATGATTATAATAATCTCACAGCCCTCTGGGAGGAAATCAAGGAATATAATAAATTAAAATATTATTGCTAATTATGTAAGTTTTATATAATCCCTGACGTTATTCGTCCGCACATTTTTTATTTCAAAAAATCTGTCACATATTGCCAAATTCTTTTATATATATTTTATATGTTTCGTTGAATATGTTGTCTATGTACAATAAAATAAAGAACTGCATGAAAACATTACAACAATCAAGCTCTCTCCGTGAGCAAAGTTCCGTTATGTCGTTTTGAACCGACAGATTGACATAAGTATTGTGAGCCACTCTATTGCGGCATTTTATAACTTCCTCAAATAATGTTTTGACAGATTCATTCGGAATTAAAGAATGGGTTACCTTTTCTGTCGTAATTTTCTGAATACAGAAACTCTGTTTTGACATAGAATCACAAAAAGCCAGTAATTCACCATGTAAATTTGAATCAAAAATCGTTTCCTTAAATATAGAAACAATAAAATCAACAACAGCTTTGGCTATCTGTTTGTGATTGATTTCAAACGGATCTTTACGATAAACAAAAATTTGTTCTATCAGATCCTTATAAACTGTTTTTTTGTCCGATAAATTAGAATATTCGCCGAAGCTTCTTTCTCTCAAAAAGGTTCGACGATAATCTCTGCTGTTATTTGCCATAACCCATACCATCGCCCGAAACTTTTGTTCAAGCAGTCCCGTCATTTTCAAAAAAATAGCCGAACAAACATATTCTACGACAGGTAAAGAAGAAAAATTGTCAGCCAATCCTCTGCAAGCGACGATGGCTTCATTGATGACATCTTCGGCTCGCGTATTTAAAATAAATTCTTCAGACATCTTCTACTCCATCAAAATCTTTTCATAAAAGCTTGCCGACTCAAACAATCTTTCTCTTACTCGGCCTACTGCAGATGGTCTTTTCAGATAAGCGGCATCTTTTTTTATTTTATTTATCCGACAGTTCAGATTTTCATTCAATTTACCAAACTTTTTCTCATCAAAGCTCCTGCCCATATACAATTTCCAAAAAATCAGACCAAACAAATAATAATCGGCATCAATGATTGAAACAAATTTGCTGTCTTTTCTTATTTGGAGCAATAAATCACAAACATTCTTAACCGATATTATCGCTTCTTCATAACTTTGAAACATTTCATCAAACGGCAAAAAAGTCGTACTTTTTCGCTCGCCCACACAATGGTATACAAAATTTTCAATATACTCCTCATATGGTTTAACTCTTGTACCATAGCCTTTGGCTACGGTAAAATACATAATTTCACCATTCAATTTGTACTTATATAAAAACTCCGCTACAAAAGCCAGATAGCGGGCAAAATCAATTTTATTGTTGTCAATGATAATCCTATCAGCGGAAGCTGGTTTAAAAAATTCTTCGAGCCGGGAATCCAGCCAGTACAGAGAAGAACGGCTCTCCTCACGAGACAATATCTGTCCTGAAACATTAATATTTCTAAAAATAGAGGAATAATATCTTTTTTGTTCTATTTCGTTTTGGCGGTTCGGCTTAATATAAGAAAATCCGATAAAAGTTTTATCAAAAAAATCATCAGACAACTCTTCCTCCAACTCCAGATCCTTGTAAAACGGATATTTCAGATTCCGGCAAATATATTCTCTATCTTTCCGGTTATCCGCTATTTTTTGAATCTCCGTCAATTTCCAGTTTCTGATATCTACTTTGTTATCATTCTCAGACAAAGCATCATTATCATCATTGTCATCGGCCATTTGTTCATCGTTATTGAGTTCAAATCCCTTATTGGGAAATTTTTTCAAATATGCCAGCAAAACGGCACTTAGTCTTTGTTGACCGTCAATTATATAATGTCGTTCCTGTCCATTTTCAAAGTATGTCCCGATAACAACTGGCGGTACAAATAAACCTGATTTTAAGCTTTCCATCAATTTAATGACTTTATCTTCTGTCCAAACAAAATTTCTTTGATATGACGGTAGCTCTATGTCTTTTTTTAATATCAACTTAATCCAATGCTGCAAATTATATTCGCCGTAATAAACTTTAAAATTCTCCATACTTTTACCTCAAACAACCAATAAGAGAATACCGAAAATATTTATATCGTCATACAACATAAACGTCAAGTAATGCTGCAAATGCACATTAATTTTACAATCATCCTGTTACTACAATCTTTGGCAAGGCGATATCGTTATATTGACTTTAGCCGATTTCACGCATAGACTTTTGACAACGGAAGAAAACTGCAACTGTTTGGCGCAGGAAGCGTTTATTTTCAGGAGGAATTTATGAAAAAAATCGGGATTATCGGAACAGGGATTTTCGGCACAGCCTTAGCTTTGACCGCGGCACGGGCGGGATGCGACGTTCTTTGCTGGGACCGAAATCCCGACGTTATCAACGCCATAAGCCAAAAACATCTCAATACCAAACATCTGCCGAACATCCCCCTGCCCGACGCCATAAAATCGACTTCCGAAATTGCCGAAGTTTTCGATTTTGCGGATATCGTTCTGCTGTCCGTATCCGCACAGGCAACGCGTTCCGTCCTGCGGCAGATAAAACCTTTTATCAAAACAAACACCGTTATTGTCCTGTGTGCCAAAGGAATTGAAGCGGAAACCGGAAAAATGCTGTCGGAAATCGCCGAAGACGAAATTCCCGCGGCTACCATTGCCATTTTATCCGGCCCGGGCTTTGCTGTTGACATTGCACAGCGCAAACTGACGTCCGTAACCATTGCCTGCGCCAAAGACGGCCTTGCCGCACAGCTTACCAATATGCTTGCCACCCCCTATTTTCGGCCATATACCACATCCGACATGATTTCGCCGCAAATCGGCGGCAGCGTCAAAAACGTTATTGCCATCGCCTCCGGCGTTATTGAAGGCGCAGAATTCGGCGACGGCGCACGGGCGGCACTGATAACACGCGGACTTAACGAAATGGGACGCCTGTCCGGCGCTCTCGGCGGCCGCCACGGCACCATGATGGGCATGTGCGGCCTCGGCGATCTGGTTTTGACCGCCGGCTGCTCACAATCCAGAAATTTCAGTTTCGGATACGAAATCGGCATTCGCGGCGAGGCGCGAAAACTGATTGAAGAAAACACCCGCACCGTCGAAGGCATTTATACGGCTCAAGCCGTTGTAA
>OGKF01000979.1_pt1 | contig 14146 bp, 15 predicted proteins | sample 1572391 | NCBI WGS metagenome assembly OGKF01 (sample SAMEA2582095, study PRJEB24529) | metagenome | biome: Human gut stool | place: China | collected 2011
GGTAACAGGTATGACGGATTTCAATCAGAAGACCCATGACACCGATGTGGGCAGTCATGGCAGACAGTCGAGGCAGATGATGAAGGTGTTCGAGAATCAGGAGTTTGGTTCGATCCGCGTGTTGCAGGAGGCAGGCAAGACCTTCTTCTGTGCAAGCGATGTGGCGAAAGCGTTGGGGTATGTGAATCCCTACGCCGCAGTGAAGCGCCATTGCAGAGGCCCCCTAATATAGCAAAACAGACAGCTTTCGTCAACCGTTGCGCAGAAATGCGGCTTCGGTGGAAAGCTGCCTGTTTTTTTTGCTAGATACGATTTCTTACTCGGTCATCTCCGCATCGACCAGATGGTAGTCCATATATCCGTTTTCTTCGTAGGTCTGGAATGTGCCAACGACCGTGATTTCTGTTCCCAGTTCGGGACAGTCGGCAGGATAGCTATGCTCGCCCGCGAGGACGAATTCCAGCCCCTGCGAGCAGCAGGCAGTCGCGTCCATGATGATGCAGGCCGTGTACACCGCGCCGGTGTTCGGATCCTCATAGACCGCAAACTGCCCATTCATTTTGATGCGCTTTCCGACATACCGATCCGGCTCGTACATCATGTTATAGACCTCGGAGTAGACCATCGTGCTGCTGAGCGTAGTCAGATCGACATCCAGTTCGCCGGAGGCCTGTGCCGGTTCATAGTCCGGAAGCGCTTCGGCGGGCTGCGTCTGCTCCTGAACGACCTGCTGGGTCGCGCTGCCCTGCTTCGATTTGGACTGGATCTTCTGATCGCCGCAGGCGCAGAGGGAAACCAGATAAAGCGCGACGGCGAGAATTAACAAAGCCTGTTTCATGTGCGGATGCCTCCCAATCGGGATATTCCAGAGAAAATCAGAAATGCAAAAATGTCCACGGCCACAATGGTTGAGCCGACCGGCGTTCCAGCTAGGATGGAGATCAGAATGCCCAGTGCGGCGCAGCAGACGGAAAGGACGGCCGCACAGATCGTCACCGCACGGAAGTTTTTGTAGACCCGCATGGCAGACAGCGCAGGGAAAATAACAAGGGCGGATATGAGCAGTGAGCCGACAAGGTTCATTGCCAACACGATCACAACGGCGATCGTTATGGCAATCAGTAAGTTATACAAATCGGCCTTTGTCCCCACAGCCTTTGCAAAGTTTTCATCAAAGGTCACAGCGAAAATTTTGTTGTAGCAAAGAACAAATACCGCCACGACCGCCACCGACAGCACCGCGCACAGCCAGACCTCGCTTTTCGTCAGCGTCAGAATAGAGGTCGAGCCGAACAGCGTACTGCACACATCGCCGGACAAGTTAGAGGATGTGGAGAACAAATTCATCAGCAGATAGCCGATAGCAAGTGCCCCCACCGAGATCATGGCGATGGCAGCGTCGCCCTTGATCTTCGTGTTCTGCCCGGTACGCAGAAGCAGCACGGCGCTGATGATTGTAATGACCATGACCAGCGGCATTTCGTTGGTGATTTGCAGCACAGCGGCAATCGCCATGGCTCCGAACGCCACATGAGAAAGTCCGTCACCGATGAAGGAAAACCGTTTCAGCACCAGCGTTACGCCCAGCAGAGAGGAACAGAGCGCAATCAGTACGCCGACCACCAGCGCATAGCGGACAAAGGGGTACGCCCAATAGAGGGTCAGTTTTTCCAAGATTGCGGTCATTGTTCATCACCGCCTTTCTCTGCGGCAAATAGCCGCCCTTGCGGGCTTTGGAGATACTCTGCCTTTGTTCCGAAGAAAACGGTGTTGCCAATATGCAGAATATGGCTGGCGTATTTGACTGCGGCGGTAATATCGTGAGAAATCATAATAATGGTGATACCGTCCCGATGGTTCAGTTCGTCGATCAGACGATACATTTCCGCTGTCACTTTGGGATCAAGCCCGGAAACAGGCTCGTCCAAGAGCAGCATTTTTTGTGTGGCGCACAGCGCACGGGCAAGCAATACCCGCTGTTGCTGCCCGCCGGACAACTCTCGATAACACCGCTTTGAGAGCTTATCAATCTGCATTTTCCGAATGTTTTCTTCGGCAAGCTGTTTTTCTTCTTTGTTATAAAAGGGGCGGCTGCCGCAGCGCCCCTGACACCCGGAGAGAACGATCTCTCTCACGGATGCAGGGAAATCCTTTTGTACGACGGTCTGCTGCGGCAGGTAGCCGATCTCATTTTTCCTCAGCCCGTCGCCTGTCAAAATTCTGCCGCGGATGGGCGGCTGCAAGCCAAGGATCGTTTTCATAAGTGTACTCTTACCAGAGCCGTTTTCCCCTACGATGCAGAGGTAGTCGCCTGCAAAGACCTCAAAGCTGAGATCTTGCAGAACGGACTTCCCATCATAGCCGACGCGGAGATTTTGACAAGTGAGCTGAGCCATAAACCTACCTCCTTAACCCAATGCTTCTTTCAGCACGGACAGGTTCTTCTCCATCACGGAGAGGTAGGTCGTACCGTTTGCCATATCTTTAGAAGTGGTGGACTGCATGGAATCCATGGTCAGCACCTTTTGATTTTTCTCAGCGGTGTTCTGGACAATGGTTTCGGCAATTTTATGCTGTGCGCCCTCAATGGTCAGAACGCAGGGCAGTTTCAATTCATCCACCTTCTTAGCAAGGAACAAAACGGTCTCAAAGCTGGCTTCCGTTTCGGCGGAGCAGCCCACAAAAGCGGCATAGTAGCTCAGACCGTAATCGTCCACCAGATAGCGGAACGGGAAACGGTCGCCGAACAGAACGGTCTTATAGGCCGCAGCGTCCACGGCAGCCTGATATTCGCCGTCCAGCGCAGAGAGCTTTTCAATATAGGCAGCGGCGTTGGTAGCGTAGGTGTCCTTATTGTCGGGGTCCAGCTCCTGCAAAGACTTGGAAATGGCATTTACAAGAACCTCCGCGTTTTTCAGAGAAAGCCAAACGTGCTCGTCCTTTTCTTCCTCATGCTCGTGGTCTTCGTCCTCGTCGTGGTCATGCCCTTCCATGTGTTCGCAGATCTCTTCGCCGGTCATATCAGCCGGGAAGAAGGTAGGCCAGGAGTTTTCGGGATCGACGATCGCGTCGAAGCTCTCGTTGCTCATCCGGATGTGGAAGTGTTCGGCGGCGGCCGGTTCGATCATGTGGTCGTTGAACTCAATGTAGACCGGCGCGCCGGAATCCTTGTCCTCCGCCTCAAAGCGATACATGGCCGCCTTCGTGCCGGTAGACCAGTTCTGAATGTAATAGCCGACATACTTGTAGTTAGAGCCGACCTTCTTGCTATCTTCGTAGGTGAACTCGATGTGGTCACCCTCAATATCGATGTTGGTAATGTCCGTTTTGTAGCCGTTCTGATAGTAGGTCTTGTATTCTTCGGCGGTCATTTCGCCTTTCTCTGCCATCGCTGCAAACGCATCATCCAGCGTTCCGTCCAGCACAAAGGGATAGGCAGACTGCCAGTTGCCCGCCCAATCAGACAGGCTTCTGTCCTGAACCTCGTCATCTTCAAAGGTGGAGACTTCCTTGCTGTGGTCATGGTCGTGATCGTGCTCTGTTTCCTGCATACCATCGACCACTTCTTCGGTCTTGACGCTGTCGCCAAGGACATCCAGCAGGTTGATGACCTTCATGTTCTTGTTGGTGGCATTTTTCAGAGCATCGTCCACCCAGCCGTCGGACTCGCCGCCCACATAGATGAACAGGTCGCAGTCGGAAATTTTGACAATGTCATCGGCAGTGGGCTGATAGCTGTGCAGGTCAACGCCGTTATCAAGCAGCATCGTGACTTCGGCGTTATTGGCTTTGTCACCTAAAATCTCACGCACCCAGTCATATTCGGGGAAAATGGTGGTGACAATGCTCAGTTTGTCGGTTTTGTTGGTATCGTTCTGCTTTCCGCAGCCGGCAAGAGCGCCGACGAGCATCAAAAGCGCAAGCAGCAGCGCAGTTATTTTTTTCATAGGGTTTGTTACCTCCAGATCATGATAAGAACTTAAAAATGGGCGCAAAAATACAAGGGTAACAGCAACGCCGCAAAAGTCTATCCGAAAACAGATAGACTACACCCTTGTAAAAAGTTCTTATTTTTAATCTGAAAGTTTGACCTTGAGAGAAACCAGCGTAAAGGTACGGGCAACCTCTGTACAGGAGAGAATGATCCGGCACAGAATATGTAGAATCGCCGCTACGACAGCTGCGGCGGAGCCAGCAAGCCCAATGCTTTTGAGCAGGTTTTCGCAGACGTTGATCTGATGGCAGATGGCGCAGTCCACGCCAGTACAGTCATGGTCGGATTCCGCTGCGATATAGGCAACAGAGGACAGCATAACAAAGGCCAGCACTACGGCCAGCAAGCCCGTCATAAAACGAAATTTCTTTGTCATGGTCTGTCCTCCTTTCCAATCGTTATTTTCCCTTGCAGTCCGAACAGGTTCCATAGAGGATCGTGTCAGTCGTGTCCAACATAAACTGTTCGCTCTGCGCCAAATGCTTTGCGAGCAAAGCTGCGTTACCATCTGCCATGTGAAAGGTCTTGCCGCATTTGATACAGCTCATGTGCAGCGCACCTTTGCAGCTTTCGGCATCAAGGTATTGATAGTAGACCTCGCGCGTGCCGCTCTTGCTGCTCCGACGCACTTTTTCCTCTGTCTCTAACTGTGCAAGGTTTCGATATACGGCGCTCAGGCTGATTTTTTTATCTGGCAAAGCGTCCGCAATTTGCCGTGCGGACAACAGCTCGTCCGGGTGCTGGCTCAAATAGGCAAGCAGAACCTTTCGCTGCCGCGTGCTGTAGCTATGCAAGTCACCGCACCTCCAATTTGCATTTCATTCGCAAATATTATAAGCCAAGAAAGCAAGAAAATCAATATGCGAGTTGTTCGCAAATTGCAAATTTTCAATGAACACCGCTACCGCGAAAATCAAAACCACTTTTACTGTTGCCCAATATATTTGACTGCATATTTTAGGACTACAATATCATTGTAGAATATTTTGTCGAACGAGGAAACTATATAACGACCCGCTTGCTTATGCCGATCTGATTCTGAACAGCAAGCTGAACGTCCTGTTTAAATAAACCGACATGAGCATAAACGACAGCGGCCCGGTTCATAATGATTGGGCCGCTGCTTATTATATCATTGTATTATGCGAACTCATTCCTCGAACAGATACAGAAGATATCCGTAACCCTCTGCTTTCATCTTTGCGTAAGGCACAAAGCGCAGGGCCGCACTGTTGATGCAGTAGCGCACGCCATTGGGGGACTCCGGATCGCCGGTGAACACATGACCAAGGTGAGAATCTCCGGCACGGCTTCTGACCTCTGTACGGCGCATGCCGTGGCTCAGGTCCTCCAGTTCCACCACGGCAGGCTCTTCAATGGGCTTTGTGAAAGCCGGCCAGCCGCAGCCGCTCTCGTACTTATCCGTGGAGGAAAAGAGCGGCTCGCCGGTGACGACATCCACATAGATGCCCTTTTCAAACTTATCCCAGAACTCGCCTGTGAAAGCGCGCTCTGTGCCGCTCTCCTGCGTAACACGGTACTGCTCCGCCGTCAGCTTGTCCCGGATGGACTCCGCCGCGGGCTTCTGATAGTCGCCCGGGTCGATGCGCAGCCGGGAAAAAAGCTCCATCTCCGCGCGCGGGATGTGGCAGTAGCCGCCCGGATTCTTTTCGAGGTAGTTCTGATGGTACTCCTCGGCGGGGTAATAGTTCTTGAGTGGACCTATCTCCACGAACAACTTTTCACTGCGTTCCCGCTCGATCTCTGCGATGCGCTCCACCGTTTCCTTCGCGCTTTCGTTGGTGTAATAGACACCGGTCTGATACTGGCTGCCCCAGTCGTTGCCCTGCCGGTTCTCCACCGTGGGGTCGATGACATAGAAGTAGGCCATCAGCAGCGCATCGAGGCTCACCTGCTCGGGGTCGTATTCCACCCGCACGGTCTCCCGAAAGCCGGTCTCTCCCTTGCAGACGGTCTTGTAATCGGCGTCCGCCTCGCAGGTGCCGTTGGCGTAGCCGCTCTCGGCGTCGATAACGCCGGGGATGGACTGCATCAGCTGTTCCATGCCCCAGAAGCAGCCGCCCGCCAGATAGATGACATTGTCTGTGGTATCCATATAGGTGATCTCCTCGTCGGACCGGTCAAAAGCCGCTCCGTCCATGTTTGTTTCCTGTCCGCTCTTTTCCTTCGGCACAGTCTGCTTCCCGGCGGCGCAGCCGCCCAGCAGCACTGCGGCGAAAAGCAGGGCCAATACACTTCGATACATTGCGTTTCCTCCTTTCAGGGGAATCAGGGCTCACTCCGCCCCTTGCCCGCCGAGGGCAATGCAATGGCGCGCAGCAGGCACTTTTTAAATCTCAGGTCAGCCCATATCGGCGGCGAGCGCCTTGTCGATCTGGGCTTGCAGCGTCTCCGCCTGCTTCTTTTCCGTGATGGCGCCTACGATGGGTTCACCCACGATATTGCCGCTGCGGTCGACCACATAGGTGGTGGGATAGGCAAAGATGTTGGTGGTAAACTTTCCCGCCTCACCGTCGGAGTCAAAATACACATTCTGATAGGTCGCGCCCTTCTTGGCAAGCACCTCCTTTGCCTCGGCGATGGCCTTCTCGTCGCCGTCCAGCGTAAAGGAGTTGATGCCGATGAGCGCGCCGCCCTTGTTCGCCAGTTCATTGTTCAGCGCATCCAGCTCGGAAAGCTCGCCCACGCAGGGATTGCAGGTGGTGAACCAGAAATTCACTACGGTGACGGCGTTGGCGGAGAACAGCTCGTCGCTCTTCACCGTGTTGCCGTCCAGATCTTTCCCTTCAAAGGCGGGGAACTTCTGCATACTGCCGTCGTCGGGAGGGTTGCTCGTGCCGCTGCCCGCGGGCATGCTCATAGCGCCGTCCATGGATTTCTGCATGATCTCGGGATACTTCTCTTCCAACTCGGTCAGCCTGTTTTCAATATTGCTGATCTCCGTGGCTGACTCCTTCAGCCACTCATACTCCTTGTCGGTGAACTGCTCTTTAGCGGCCTCGACGGTATCCAGCAGGAAGTCGCCGTAGTTTTTCCCGTCCTCGATCATGGCCATGCCCTTGTCAGCCTCCATAAAGACCTTTTCCCACAGCTCGGTATTTTCCGACAGGATCGCGTTCTCCTGCTCCAGCAGCTCCTTGTGCAGGGCGAGCGCCTCCTCGGCGTTTTTCGGCTCGCCAGTCATGGCGGAGCCGTTGCCGCTCATGTCGCCCATCTTGTCATTGTTCTTCGTGCCGCAGGCCGCCAAGGCCAGCAACATCAGCACGGCAAAAGCCAGTGTAAAAATTCTCTTCCTGTTCATTTTGATTCCTCCATCGTTGTTTTCTTTGTTGTTTCTTTCCCGTTGCCGAAGCCGTAACGGAAGCACACGGCGTTCGTCGGACAGGCGCGGATGCACATTCCGCAGCGGATGCACTCGGTATGGTTGGGCGTTTTCGTCACATCCACATCCATCTTGCAGGCTCTGGCACATTTCCCACAGGAGACGCACTTACTCTTGTCCACCTTCATCTGGAAGAGGGACACCCGGTTGAACAGCGCGTAGAACGCGCCCAGCGGGCAGAGCCACTTGCAGAAGGGACGGTAGAACAGTACGCTCAGCACGATCACCGACAGCAGGATGCTGAATTTCCATGTAAACAGCTTGCCCAGCGCCGCCCGGATGCCGGAATTGGCAAGGGACAGCGGGATGGCTCCCTCCAGCACGCCTTGGGGGCAGAGGTATTTGCAGAAGAACGGGTCTCCCATGCCAACATCGTTCACAAAGAACGCCGGTAGCAGGAAAACCATCACCAGCAGGACAGCGTATTTCAGGTATGTCAGCGGCTTCAGCCTTTTTGTGGAAAGCTTCTTCGTGGGGATTTTGTGCAGCAGCTCCTGAAACCAGCCGAAGGGGCATAGAAAGCCGCAGATAAAGCGTCCCAGCAGGACTCCCAGCAGAATGAGAAAGCCTGTGATATAATAGGAGAAACTGAACTTTGACGAGCCTACCACCGCCTGAAACGCACCGATGGGACAGGCACCGGAGGCTGCCGGGCAGGAATAGCAGTTCAGCCCCGGCACGCAGACGGTCTTCCCCGCCCCCTGATACAGTCCGCCCTTGAGAAAGTTCGGCAGATGCAGGTTGGTCAGCAGCGTTGCCCCCGCCTGAATCCAGCCCCGGAAGCGGGACATGGTCTGTGAAACGCCTGAAAACTTTTTACCCAATGCCCACACACTCCAGACATAATTTGATTGCTTTGCTCAGCACTGTCGCCGCCTCGCCCCGCCAGACACCGAAGCACAGCATGGCGGCTCCGGCCATCAGCAGCACGATCTGCGCCGCTGCCTTTTTCCCGCAGCTCATTTTTCATCACCCTTTCCGATTTTCTGCCCCCATCATAGCGCGGGAGAGTTAAAGTCTCTGTTAAGAACGAAAACTTAACGCAAACCTTATTTGTTTTTGCTATAATGAAAGCAACACAAAAACGAAGAAATAAAAAGGAGGGCTCTCATGCACCTTTTAGTAATTGAAGATGAACGCGCCCTGTGCGAGACCATCGTTCGCAGCCTGCGGCGGCTGGCCTACAGCGTGGACTACTGCTATGACGGGGAAAAGGCGCTGGCGCTTCTGGGCGTGGAGCGCTACGATCTGGTACTTCTTGATCTGAATCTGCCGAAAAAGGACGGCATGACGGTGCTGCGAACCCTGCGGCAGACCGACCGGGAGACGCGGGTGCTGATCCTCTCCGCCCGCAGCGAAGTGGAGGACAAGGTGCAGGGGCTGGATGCCGGGGCGAACGACTATCTGGCGAAGCCCTTCCACTTGGCGGAGCTGGAGGCCCGCATCCGCAGCCTGACATTGCGGCAGTTCACCCAGCAGGATGTGCTGCTAAGCTGCGGAGGCCTGACCTTTGACACCCGCTCCCGTACCGCCGCTGTCAACGGGCAGATGCTGACGCTGACCCGCAAGGAAACGGGGATACTCGAATACCTGATGGTGCATCAGGGGCGGCCCGTGAGTCAGGAGGAGCTGATGGATCACGTTTGGGACAATAGCGTGGACAGCTTCAGCAATTCCATTCGCGTCCACATCTCCGCCCTGCGCAAAAAGCTCCGCGCCGCACTGGGCTATGACCCCATCCGCAACCGCATCGGCGAGGGCTATCTGATGGGAGGCGAGGAGGAATGAAGCGGCTTTCCCTGCAGTGGCGCATCACGCTGATGACCGTCCTGCTCATCGGCATCACCTGCGTGGCCATGAATTTACTGCTGTGCTCCTCCGGTGTGTACTATATGGACACCATTGCGGACAGTTTACAAGGCGGCAGCACGGTGATCCTGAATGATGGCGGAGCGGCGAGCTTTGACCCGCAGCTCATAGCGCCCAACGAGGAGTTGACCATCGTCGTCGATGGGGTGCAGGGGCGCTTTCGTACCACCAACTGGTACATCACGGCGGCGGTAACGCTGCTCAGCGGTATCCTCGCCTATTTCGTCAGCGGACGCGCTCTCAAGCCCCTGCGCAGCTTTGCCTCGCAGGTGGAGCAGGTGCAGCTGAACAATCTTGCCGATATGAGGATCGATGAAGACGCTATTTCGGAGTTCCGGCAGCTGAGCCGCTCGTTCAACCAGATGCTGGAGCGGCTGAACAACGCCTTTTCCGCCCAGCGGCAGTTCACCGGCAACGCCGCCCACGAGCTGCGCACGCCACTGGCACTAATGCAGGCGCAGTTGGAGCTGTTTTCCGCGGAGCATCCTGATGTGCGACCGGAGACGGCGGAGTTCCTCACGCTTTTGCGTGAGCAGACGGAACGGCTGATACAGATGACCAGGACACTGCTGGAGATGAGCAATCTGCGGCAGGTGGCGCGGAACGAGCGGATCCAGCTTGCTCCCATGATCGAGGAGATCTTCACAGATCTTGCGCCGCTCTCAGATAAGCTCGGCGTCACGCTGACGGCGGAGGGCGACGGCATTATGACCGGCAGCGATGCACTGATCTACCGGCTGATCTTCAACCTGACGGAGAATGCTGTCAAGTACAACCGGCCGGGCGGCTCGGTACGGGTTTCTGTCACTCAGGAGTTGGAAAAGCTCCTGCTCCGCGTCTCCGACACCGGCTGCGGCATCCCGGAGGTGTATCAGCGCAGCATCTTCCAGCCCTTCTTCCGGGTGGACAAGTCTCGCAGCCGGGAATACGGTGGCGCAGGACTGGGGCTCTCACTGGTATGGGAGATCGCCGACCTCCACGGCGGCTCCGTTTGGGTGGAGAAAAGTTCGGAGAAGGGCACTACCATTGCGGTGGGGTTGCCAACGCAACAATCAACGAAGCCCTAGCAACTTAACTATAACACAGGACGGCCCATTCGTCTTTCTTTTTATTCGACTTTGTAACACATCTATTGTAATCCTACAGGAAAAATTGAACTTCTTTTCTCCCCCTCTTGACAAAAGCGAAAAAAGAGGTTATTATAACCGGTAGACAGACAATGGAGCCTGGGGTGTGTTCACCCTAGGCTTTTTTCTTTGGAATGTCTTGGGAAATGCCTCGCTGCGGGCCGATAGAGGGGGTCCGCAGCGAAGAAAACTAGGATGTGGACCACGGCAGAAAGGTGTCTGCCGGGCCGCAAAAGAGAAAAAGGAGAAGGTATCATGAACGAGAATGTTGATAGTCTGATGATTCGTCTGGTCGGTCTTGCACTGGCTGTTCTGATGATGGCTGGCATGACCATCTATACGGGCCTTTTCCCGAAGGCATCTGCGAAGACCGCTGACACTCACGCCGCTGTCATCAGCGTGCAGGAGGGCCATGTGGCAGCAGAGGACGTTCAGCACAACGTCTGAGCGGTTCGTTCTTCAAAATAAGAGAGGCGCACCCCGAAGCAGCTCGCTTCGGGGTGCGCCTTTTTTGCGGCGAAGAAGGCGGCGGCATCGTGCTGTAAAACGTCTCACAGTTGCGACGAATAGAGTCGAAAAGCTTCTGCTTTCGTTAAAATGCCAAAGAAAATCTCGGAGAACTGTGCGTAACTCTGAATCTACGGAAAAATATTGACAGTGTTTGGCCAGAAAGTGTAGAATGCGGATAAGAGAGACTGCCCGCAAACGACAGTCCACAACGGACGAAAGCGCCGATAAAGGAGGAATTTTCCATGAAATTGTTCAGGAAGCTCGCGGCCGCCGCACTGGCTGGTGTGATGGCACTGTCCCTGTTGACCGGCTGTGCCCTCGGGGACGCCGCGAAAGAGAATGCGATGCTGAAGGCATTGCAGACGATTGGAAATTCGTATCAAGTCAAGGTCTCTGAGAGCGACAGCTTGAGCAAGAAAGCCGGTGGCGTTTTTGCGAAATTTAAAGAAGCAGGAGGAGGAGCTTGGGATGTTGAGAATCTTCCTGATGATTTTAGCCTAACCGGTAAAAAGGTAACATATAACGACGTTGAGTACACGGTTGTTGTTCTCAAGATGCCCCAAAATGCAAAGGATTCCACAAAATGGGGCCATCCGGCTAACTTGATTCTTCAGGGCCTTTTGAACTGCATCGAAACGGATAAAGATGGCAACAGAACGCTGAAAGTCGGCTTTGATGTGATGAACGATGCAAAGCTGACCGACAAGCAGGACAAGGCCGAGGATTACATGGTCGTCTTTGCAAAGTGTCTGGACAGCGGCACGGGCAGCGGCTCCCGAACCTGATCGTTTTCAGATGCACTAATTTTCTCCAATAAAAAGGCAGCGCCCCGGGGCCGACCGCTCCGGGGCGCTGCTGCGTTTTCAGCGCTTCTGCTGTTTGAGGCGGGTCATGAAGTCGTCGGCTTCGATGGCCTCGGGGGTAAAGCTGTTGTTGTTCCACCAGCTGGCGAGGGCGGCGGCGACGGTGAGGCCGCTGGAAATAAGCTGTTCCAGCTGGGCGCTCTCGATGGGCAGGATGGGCTTGCCCACGGCGCTGAGGACCTGATTGGTCAGGGCCAGAGCCAGCGCAGCGGTGCGGGCCAGAGTGGATGCAGAGATGTTGTGATGGGTCATAGGGAATACCTCTCTTTCTGATTCCATGATATGTGTGTTGTTGTCAGTCGGCTTCCCGCAGCACGACAGTGCCCGCGAAGATGAGGGTGGTGTCGCCGTCGTAGTAGGCGCTGCCGTGGGCGATGTCGATGAAGTCGTTTTCCTCCACCCACCCGGCCTCCACCGAGGGCGGATAGAAGTTGTTGACGGCGGACAGGTACAGCTGATACTCCACGCCCTTTTCCAGCGGAAGACCGCCCATGTCGAGGACGACGTCGTTGTAGCCCCGGACGAGTTCCAGCGAGAGGTCCACCAGCGGGGTGGTGGAGCCGTACCGGCGCAGGATGGCCCGCATCTTTCCGGCCACAAAGCCTTTGATGCGGAATTCCAGCGCACGGAGCAGGAGGCCGGACTTTTTGGCGGTCAGAGGCATAGAAAACTCGGCGTGGGAGGGAGCGGCGTCCCACGCGGGGATGCTGCCGCTGGCGTCGTGGGCCGTCTCGATGCGGTAGACGGCGGGGGTCACGGTGACGGTGCAGCTGTCGCTTTTGGTGTCGGAGACGGCGGTGACGACGGCGGTGCCCCTCTTGAGGCCGGTGACGCGGCCTGCCTCCACCGAGACGACATCCTCCGGCGAAGCGCTCCAGAGCACCGTCTGGTCGGTGGCGTCCGGGGGCGTGATGGAGACGCTGAGGTCGGCAGAGCTGAGCCGGGGCAGCTCCAGAGTGTGCTGGCTCAGGGCCACCTTCTGGACGGGGATGATGTCCGGTTCGGGCAGGGGTGTGGGCGGCGCGGTGTCCCACAGCTTTTTCAGGGCGGTCAGGTCGTCCTGTGCGCTGCTGCCGGTGTAGCTGGCGGCGTCCAGCAACTTGAGCAGAAGGGCTTTTTCCTCGCTGCCCAGCCCGCTGAGGCGGTCGGCGCTCACGGTGTCGGTGGCCAGTGCGCCGGTGGCGGCATCCACCTTCACCACCCGCACCAGCTGGCCCGCCTGCGGTAGGACGGGGCGGGGCGTCGCCCAGACATCCAGCGCGTTCAGCCGGACCGCGCCGCTCCTGCCGTTGACGCTCAGGACAGCTCCCTCGCTGGGCGCGTAGGAGGCGGCTCGCTCGGCTGCGGCCTCTGCCTGCTCGGCGTAGCCTGCGGCCAGCGTGGCGCTGGCGGCGGTCTGCTGGGCTGAGGCTGCCGCCTCGCTGGCGCTCTGCTTGGCGTTCTCCTCGCCGGAGGCCGCTCGCTTGGCGGCTTCGGCGGCGGCGTTGGCGCTGGCGACTACCCGGGCGATGAACTGCTCGTAGACCGAGGGCGTCAGCTCCTCGCCTCCGCCCTCGGTGGGGAGGATGTCGTGGACGTCATACTGGCCGGGCCGGGTGTAGGCGGTGTAGCCCTCGCCGTTGGCGGCGGCCAGCATCCACTCGCCGCTGGCCCAGCCGGTGAAGCTGCGGCCCACCCGGATGCGGCCCGCTTCGTCCAGCTCCAAAGGCTCGGCCAGTGTGCCGTCGGCGTGGCGGATGTGGAGGGTGACGATGCACCCGGCCCACTGCCGGGGCAGGGCAAATTCCAGCCAGTCCACGCCTTCGGCCTTCTGTGCGCCCAGATGCAGCCGGTGGGGCTGGGCGAGAAATTCGGTGCCGCCGAAGTCCCGGGCGGCAATGTTGATCTGCATGGTGAAAACTCCTTTCATTTGGTTTTGCATCTGGCCTGATTGTAGCGCAGAGCGGAAAGACGCGGGAGAGTACACTTTTTTATTTGGAATTTGGTGGGTTCGGCATTTTGCCAAACGACATTTTCGGGGAGAAATTACCCCCTGTTTCTGGCCAGAAAATAAGGGGGAAACAGCCCGTGATTTGTGTCGGAAATGGGCCTGTCAAGGCCGGTTTGACGCCGCAAAGATGCTCTGCGGTACTGCAAAAAAACGGCCCGGAAAGCGCGGCAGAAATGTTAAAAATATATGAACGAATAAGAGCTGAAAATTGCGAAAAAATCGGAGAGAAACCATTGAATTTCATGAAATCGAGTGAAAACTATGTACAGATTGCACAAAAAACTATGTGAAGCAATTATCAATTCCGAAGCCCCCGATTTGACAAAACGGCTCCGGTCTGCTAAAATAACGTCCGCTCAACACACGTTGCAGCGCATAAAATTCATCACG
>OGKF01000988.1_pt1 | contig 14046 bp, 13 predicted proteins | sample 1572391 | NCBI WGS metagenome assembly OGKF01 (sample SAMEA2582095, study PRJEB24529) | metagenome | biome: Human gut stool | place: China | collected 2011
TTAACAATGGTAAGGGAAATGAATTTCGCCTTTCAATGCATCCTTGTAATATTTTTGGTGATGATGCAGATAAATATATGGCGGCAGCAGGGCATTATGGGAATCAGTCGCCTCAATTGGTAAAGCATTATGCGGAAGATCTAGGCTATAAATATATTCATGCTATTAATAAAGAAGAATTTCTAAGTTCGATATATAATTTTGTAGATCCAGAGATAAAACAATCTATCGTATTTGAAGTGTTTACTGATACGGAGGATGAAAGAGACGGCTTGGATTTTATAATGAATACCGTGGTTGATAAAAGAAAGGAAATATCAAATAGTATTAAAAGTAAAATCTTCTGGACTTATCAAAATAGTCGATGCAGTACGTAATATAAAAAAATAATCAGATGGAGAACTTTAAGACAGATATCCCTGTAGCATTGGTCTTTTTTAATCGACCAGATACATTAAAAAAAGTTTTTGAAGCAATACGGAAAGCTCGTCCTTCAAAGTTATTTTTGATCCAAGATGGAGCAAGAGAGGGTAATGTTAAAGACTTGAAAAATGTGCCGATATGTCGGGAAATAGTTGAAAATGTGGACTGGGATTGCGAGGTTCATAAGATCTATTCTGATATTAATTTAGGTTGTGGTTATCGTATTTATAGTGGAATTACTGAAGCCTTTAAGATTGTTGATCGTCTTGTTATAGTTGAAGATGATATCGTTATTGGTGATGATATGCTTCCCTTTTGCGCGGAACTACTAGAGAAATATAAAGACGACCAGAGAATCGATAAGATATCTGGCATGAATCATATGTTGGATTATAAAGATTGCCCATATAGTTATTTCTTTGCAGAAGGAGGTGGCGCAGTCTGGGGATGGGCCACTTGGAAGAGAGTTTGGGAAAATTTTGAGTGGAATTGGGAATGTACTGAGGATCATTATACTATGCGTATAATGCCATATTTGAAATTCCCAATTGTAACTGGGGCTTGGTTGAAGAGTATTGTAGAAAAGAAAGTCGCATCCATGAAAAGTGGTGAAAAACAGACTTCGTGGTCCATGCAATGTAATGTTTCATGTTGTAGACTTCAATCGAGGATTAGCATTGTTCCAAAAATGAATCTAATATCTAACATAGGTCTTATTGGAGAACATTCTAATAGTTCTTCTCTATATAGGTTGCCTCGAAAACTGCGTTGCATTTATTTTGGTGAGAGATATACATTAGAACGACCATTGAAACACCCAAAATATGTTATCAGTGATAATTATTATCTCAATAAACAAGAAGAAATCTTGCATGGTTCAAAAGTTGAGAAATTGTTACGTCTCCGCAAGTGGGAAATGATATTATATAAGTTGTTCCCTTCTTTTGGTAAGTAATAGTCTTTTTATGAAAATAGGTATAATAACATTTCATTGGGCAACTAATTATGGAGCCATTTTGCAGACCTATGCATTACAGGAATATTTAAAAGAACAAGGTCATACAGTCTGCATAATTAATTTTAAGCCAACACAATATGATTTTAGGTGGTCTGCTTATTTTAAGCATCCTTATAAGCTAATTAGATTGAATAAAATTATTCAAGCGAGAAGAAAGGAGAGCTTATTGTCAAGTTTTAGAAATAGCCATCTTCAATTAACTGAAAGATATTTTTCGATTGCTGATTTACGAAAAAAAGCTTGTTCTTATGATGTTTTAATCAGTGGTAGTGATCAAGTCTTAAATCCGTCATTTACAACTTCTGGTGAGGGAGGTCCGTCCGCTGCATATTATTTGGATTTTGCAAATAATATTAAAAAAATCGGGTATGCTGTTAGTTTTGGTTGTACGAAGTATCCTGATGTAGCACTTGAGTATGCTAAGCACTGGATAAATAATTTTTCTACTATTGGAGTACGAGAAGATTCTGGTATTAGTCTGCTTAGCGATATGGGATTTAAAGGAAAATCTTATGTTGTTCCTGATCCTACAATATTATTAGGAAATATTTTATTCTCAAAATTAGGTGCAAATATTTCTTTCCCAATATTGTTTCTGATCTCTTCTAGTGACCAAAAACGGCCGCCATCCAGTTCCTCGCTGGGAATAATGGGACCGTCATAAGTGGTTTTATGTGAGAATACCAATTCTTTTTCCCGGGTGGATTCGAATACATAGCTAGTCAGTAATTCGGGAGTAAAGTCGGTGATGCCCAGTTCTTCTTTTACTTCACGTTTCAAGGCTGTTTCCACATTTTCACCTAAATCTATGTGTCCGCCTACGGCTGTGTCCCATTTGCCTGGTTGGATATCTTTCCAGTCAGGACGCTTTTGCAAATAGAGTTCGCCTTTACTGTTGAATACATGTAAGTGGACTACCGGATGTAGCAATTTACTTCCATTATGACATTCTCCACGGGTTGCAGCTCCTGTTATGTTTCCTTGTTCATCTACTATAGGAAACATTTCTTCTTTATTATCGTAATTCATCTTCGCTATTTTTTTGTTACTGCAAAGATATGAATTCGGGCTCGGATTATATGGATCTTATAGTCTTTAATAGTAAAAAGGGATGTGAGACCTTTATAATCCGAGTCCGAAATGCCGTTTAATAATTTACTTGATGCCGTTTTAAAAAAGCTACTGTTTTATGTATTTCCTTATACATCACAATATCTTCTTTTATAAAAGGTACCTCGTTGCGGTAGGTGGCGAGAAACTTTTCAATAAACGGTGAACTGCGGAGCGGGCGGCGGAAATCCAGTCCTTGTGCGGCGTTCATCAATTCGATGGCAAGTATATGTTCCAGGTTGTCCATCACTTTGTAGAGCTTGGTGGCGGCGTTGGCTCCCATACTTACATGGTCTTCCTGTCCGTTGCTGGATACTATGGAGTCGCTGCTGGCGGCATAACAGTACATTTTATTCTGGCTTACCATGCTGGCAGCCGCATATTGGGGAATCATGAAACCGGAATTAAGTCCCGGATTGGCAACCAGAAATTCGGGCAATCCGCGAAGTCCCATAATGAGTTGTGCCACACGCCGTTCGGATATGTTTCCCAGTTCGGCCATAGCAATGGCAAGATAATCATATACCAGTGCCAGGGGCTGTCCGTGGAAGTTGCCACCTGAAATGATAAGGTCTTCATCGGGGAAGATAGTGGGGTTATCGGTAACTGAATTTATCTCGGTCAACAGTACTGAAGCTACGTGGTTGATGGCATCTTTGGTAGCACCATGAACTTGTGGGATGCAACGGAACGAATAGGGGTCTTGTACGTGTTGTTTGGGCTGTGCGATGATTTCACTGCCTTCCAGTATTCTTCGGAATGCGGCTCCGGTTTCTATCTGGCCTTTATGCGGACGCATTTGTTGGATACAGTCCATGAACGGATCGATGCGGCCGTCAAAGGCTTCCAGGGAGATGGCGGCAATGAGGTCGGCTTTCTTGGAAAGACGGAAGGCTTTGAGTATGGCATACACTCCGTTGGCACTCATAAACTGGGTACCATTGAGCAAGGCCAGTCCTTCTTTGCTTTTCAATTTGACTGGTTCCCAACCAAACTCATCAAGCACGCTGATAGCTTCGCAGCGTTTGCCTTTATAATACACGTCGCCTACGCCGATCAACGGAAGGAAGAGATTGGCGAGCGGGGCAAGATCTCCTGAGGCTCCCAATGAACCGCGGTCGTAGACAATGGGCATTACATCGTTATTGAAAAAGTCGATAATGCGCTGTACAGTAATGACTTGTACGCCACTGTGTCCCAAAGAAAGAGCATGAGCTTTTAATAAAAACATCAGCTTCACAATGACATGGGGCATTTCTGCGCCTACACTGCAGGCATGGCTTTTCACCAGGTTCTCTTGCAAAGTACTCAGTTCATCGGAAGAAATATTACGGTTGCACAGGCTGCCGAATCCTGTCGTGATGCCATAGAGAGGGACATCGGATTCCTTGATCTTTTTGTCCAGGTAATCCCGGCATTTCTGAATCCGGTCTTTGGCTTCAGGAGCCAGTTCCAATTTCAGATTTTCATTGATAATACGTTCGATGATGTCAAAAGTGAGGTCACCCGAACCTATTTGATATACATTCTTCATGGTCTGATTCTTTTTTTAACCGCGGAGGTTGGGATTAAAAAATGGTTTTCACATAGTCCAGTATTTTCTGTTCTTCGGCAATGGTCGTCTGTTCTATCATATCGGCTTCTTCACTCATCTCTTTGACGAATTTTTCGTCTTTGATAGAAGTGAGGTTGATACGTACATTCAGCAAGGCTCCCAGAATGGCAGTCCGGGCACACATCATGGATACACAGGCATCGGTTACAGCGTTGCTGTTCCCTTTTCTGGCTACCACATCAATCATGGGCAGAATGGAATGGACGGTACGTGCCACCTCCATAGGCACTTGGGCGGCATATTTGGTTTCCTTCTGTATGGCTTCACTGCGGATAGCCTTTTCTTCATCCGTTTCTTTCGGAAGTTTGAATGCAGAGAAAACACGGTCGTATGCTTCCGAATCACGGTCTACATCGGTTATCAGCTGGCGGGTGAGCTCTTCGAAACGCACAGAAAGATCTTCCATTATTTCGTTCACTTCTACATATTTCTTGCGGCCTATGGTAAGATTGGCTACCATAGCTGCCAGTGAGGTGGCAAGGGCTCCATTGAGTGCCGAGACACTGCCGCCACCGGGGACAGGATCATTACTGAGTACTTTATTGATAAATTCTTTGATGGTAAGTTCTGTTAACATGGCTATTAGTATTTAATTGGTTAATTTGAATGTAGAATACGTCCCCCTTTGATGGTCAGCTTCACTGCGTTCATACCTGTATAATAAGGTAATATATGGGGGTTGTCGGTTCCCAGTAAAACAAAGTCTCCCTGTTTTCCGGCTTCTATGCTTCCGATGCGGTCGGCGCGTCCGAGGGCTGCCGCACCGTTCAGTGTGATGGCTGTGATAGCTTCGGCAACGGTCAGTTTCATATAGATGCAGGCCAGAGCAAAAGTCAGCGGGATGGATCCGGAGAAACAGCTGCCTGGATTTAGATCGGTGGCAAGGGCTACGGCACAGCCGCTGTCTATCATTTTCCTGCCACGGGCGTAGGGCTCTTTTAGTGTAAAGGCAGTTAGTGGCAACAGAGTGCCTACTACATTATTTTGTGCCAGGGCTTTTATGCCTTCATCGGATGCTTGCAACAGATGGTCGGCGCTGAGGGCCTTCAATTCTCCTGCCAGTTCTGCTCCTCCAAAGCTGACAATTTCATCAGCGTGTAGCTTGGCGCCGAAGCCTAGAGCTTGCGCAGCTTTCAATAGCTTTCGAGACTGTTCCACAGTGAATACTCCTTTTTCACAGAAAATATCGCAATTTTCGGCCAATTGTTTCTGATGGATCATGGGCAACATTTCGTTAATCAGAAAATCAATATATGCGTCACTTCGCCCTTTGTATTCTTCGGGTAAGGCGTGAGCACCTAAAAAAGTGGTGGCGATATCTACTTTCCGGTCGGGACATTCATTGATAGCTTGCATGACACTGAGTTGTTTCAGTTCTGTATCACGATCCAGACCATATCCGCTTTTTCCTTCCACTGTGGTGACCCCCATCCGGCTCATGGTATCCAGAAACCATTCGGCTTTATGTTTCAGTTCTTCAAAGGAGGCTTCCCGGGTGGCACGTACAGTATTGATAATGCCTCCGCCACGTTCCATGATGCTCATATAACTGTCGCCGTTGAGCCGCCAGATGAATTCGTCGGGGCGAAATCCTCCGAAAACCAAATGGGTATGAGAGTCAACGAATCCCGGCAACAATACATTCCCTCTGGCGTCAAGCACTTTATAGCCGGGCTTTTCATGGCTTATACGGTTTTCGCCAACATAGGTAATAATGCCGTCGGTTACTCTTACCGTTCCGCAAGGAATGTTGAGAAGTTCGTTCATGGCTTCTCCTTTCCGGGCGGTTCTGCCTTGCGGAGTAACGATGTGGGCATTGATGATAATCAAGTTGTTGCTCATAGTTGTTAGTTTTAATGGAACGCAAATGACGCAAATGACACAAATATCAATGGTGACTGAATATTTTTCTTTTAAATTCAGGATGCTTTCCGAAGTTTAATAGATAGCCTATCTCTATGTCTGTGGCTTTCAGATAGTTTATCAGTTGAAATTCATGCTCGGGACGTAAAGCATCAGCCGCTTTCAGTTCTAATATGATGGAGTTGTTGATCACCATGTCGGCATAATATTCACCCACTTTATGATTTTTATAAAATACATTGATTTGCTTTTGCACTTCACATTTAAAACCTTGCTCTATCAATTCAAAGTAGAGGGCATTTTGATAAACCCTTTCCAAGAATCCATATCCTAATGTGTTGTACACTAGATAAAATGCTTTTAATATTTTATCTACATCTTCTTGACTTGCTATTTGCGTCATTTGTGTCATTTGCGTTCTATTCTATATTATTCCATAATCTGCGCTTCCAGCACTTGTTGCATGGAGAAGTTTTCCAATCCCAGGTAGTAAGAGGCAGTGTCTATCAAGGCCTCCATAGGAACAAGTCCTACGATTTCGCTGCCGATGATGCTTACTCCGTAGCGTTTGGCTTCAAAACGTACCATTTCGAATGCCCGGTAGATAGCGGTTTTGCTATAGTCGGTAAGATTCATGGATACCTGGGTGATACCCCGGTCCTTCAGTTCTACGCCCATGGCCTTGCAATAGCGCAGTCCGCCACCGATAAAACGGATTTTCTTGGCAATGTCATGCGCTATTTCCAGGCTGGGAGTATTGAGATTTATATTGTAGGCCACTAAGGGCATACGGGCTCCGATGGCTACAGTTCCGGCAGTGGGGTGACGTTCCGCAGGACCAAAATCGGGATGCCATTCGGGTTGGTGAATCTTTTCCTTCATTCCCTCGAATTCTCCTTTACGGATGGCAGCGAGATTTTCACGATGTGGTGCACTAGCTGATTTTTCATACAAGAATACAGGGAGATTATATTGAGAGGCCACCCGTTGCCCCACTTCTTTGGACACCGCTATAGCATCTTCCATGGTACATCCTTTGATGGGAATGAATGGAACTACATCTACAGCTCCCATACGGGGGTGCTGTCCTTGGTGATGGTTCAGGTCAATCAGTTCTACTGCTATACCGATAGCTTCTATCACGGCTTCTTTCAAGGCGTCCGGCTCTCCAACAACGGTAACTACCAGCCGGTTGTGGTCTTCATCGTTACTATAATCCAATAATTTTACGCCTGCCTTGGCACGAAACGGAGATACAATCTCGTCTATTTTCTGTAAGTCACGTCCCTCGCTGAAGTTGGGGACGCATTCCATAATTTTTGTCCAGCTCATACTCTTTAGAATTTGGTTTATAGGGAACATCCATGGATGCGGATGAATGAAACAGTTGCATCCATGGTGTTCCGGTTTTTGGTTAGTTGATTCCTTTATTTTTCAATACCTTATTAATAAGGTCATCTTCCGCTATATGCGGCAGGGTGATGTGATAACCATCGGCATGGCTCTCGTTGAATTCCGCCGAAGTTTCCATGGCATGCGGGTTGCGTGCCCACGAGCGGCGTGCCACTCCTCCCATTACATCCCATAACATGGATGAGCGGAGAATACGGTCTACCCGTTCACTGCCGTCGCATACCATTCCGAATCCGCCATTGATGGCTTTACCTATACCTACACCGCCTCCATTGTGCAAAGCGACAAGGCTCATGCCCCGGGCACAATTTCCGGCAAAGCATTGCACAGCCATATCTGCCATTACATTGCTGCCGTCCTTGATATTGGAGGTTTCCCGGAAAGGAGAGTCGGTACCGCTTACATCGTGGTGGTCACGTCCCAACATGATAGGACCTACTTCGCCCCGGCGTACCATTTCATTGAAACGCAGTGCGATATTCATACGGCCCAGCGCGTCTTGATACAGAATGCGTGCTTGGGTCCCTACCACCAGGTTATTCTTTTCGGCGTCGCGAATCCATATCCAGTTGTCCATATCCTGGCCGCGGCGATCTTTAGGGATACACTCCATAGCGACATGGTCGGTCTTTATCAAATCTTCCTTTTTCCCGCTCAGGCATACCCAGCGGAAGGGACCGTAACCATAATCGAAAAGTTGAGGCCCCATGATATCCTCTACATAAGACGGCCAGATGAATCCATCCTTCTCGTCTGTTCCATTGCGTGAGATTTCTTTCACTCCGGCGTCATAAATCGCTTTCATGAAAGAATTGCCATAATCGAAGAAATAAGTGCCCCGTGCCACCAGTTCCTTGATAACATGGAAATGGCGGCGCAAAGTTTCGTTCACCATTTCATCGAAAGTTTCTCTGTCTTCTTTCAGCATACGGGTACGTTCTTCGAAGGAAATGCCTGCAGGACAATAGCCGCCTTCGTAAACGGCATGGCAGGAAGTCTGGTCACTGAGAAGTTCGATGTGGATGTTGTGATGCAATGCATACTCCAACAGATTGACTACATTGCCATGGTAGGCTATGGAACAGGGGATTCGTCGGTCTATGGCATCGGCAGCCAGCCGGTAAGCTTCAGACAAATCGGATGTGATATGCTGTACCCACCCTTGGCGGTGGCGGGTTTCTATGCGTGAATAATCCACCTCGGCTATAATGGCCACTGCTCCGGCTATCTCGGCTGCTTTGGGTTGGGCTCCGCTCATTCCGCCCAATCCGGAGGATACGAAAAGATGGCCGTTCAGGTTGCCGTCCTGCGGCACTCCTAATTTCATGCGGCCGGCATTTAATAGGGTGTTGAACGTGCCGTGTACAATACCTTGCGGACCGATGTACATCCAGCCTCCGGCGGTCATCTGTCCATAATTGGCTACTCCCATCTGTGCGGCTATTTCCCAGTCTTTCTGGTTGTCGAACATGCCTACCATCATGGAATTGGTGATAATAACACGGGGAGCTTCGGGATGTGATTTGAATAATCCCAACGGGTGGCCGCTTTCTACGACCAGGGTTTGTTCATTCGTCATTACCTCCAGATACTGCTTGATAAGCCGGTATTGCATCCAGTTTTGACAAACTTGTCCGGTTTCGCCGTAAGTCACCAGTTCGTAAGGATAGAGGGCGATATCAAATGAAAGATTGTTGTCTATCATTACTTGAAACGCTTTTCCTTCGATACAGTTTCCTTTATATTCGTCAATGGGCTTTGCTTTCAAGTCACCTTCGGGTCGGAAGCGGTAACCGTAGATTTTACCCCGGGTGAGCAGTTCATCCATCAATTCGGGAGCAAGTTGCTCATGCAGTTCCACCGGAATGTATCGCAATGCATTCCTCAATGCCGTTTCCGTTTGGGCGGGTGTCAAGCGGTAGCCCCGGTCGGGAGCACGGCGGATGCCTTCCGTGAATGTAGGATAGGCAGGTAAATCAGTAGATAGAGTGATAGTCATAGTATGTAAGTGTTTTGTCACAAAGATAGCAAAACGATTGGAATACTATGGGTTTGGAGATATGTTTAGTGACATAAAGTTGTTTTTTATCTATAGACTTGATGTAAAGGTAAACGCACACGGATATAAAAAGCTTGCCATAATGACAAAGTAGGTTGCCTGTTCTTGTGTATAGTAAATAAAGGGGGCGGTAGAAATTTAGTGGAAGCTGGTTCTTATTTTCCCGTTTATATCTTTCTTTGGATTTTTTTAAGTAAGAACCTACCGGCGGAATAAATGAATGTCTATCATATCACAGCCTATTGCATAAGTTTTTTCTTTCTCCAGATTAAGCCTTTTTATACGGATGTATTCTATCTCCATAGCCTTTGGAGTTATCTCCATAAGCTTTGGAGTTAACTCCCAAGCCTTGGGAGATAACTCCAAAGGCTTGCGGAGATAAAACAAGCAGGAAGAAAAGCCTTAGCCATATAGTAGAAAACGTTTGGTGATACGGAAAAAAGGCTTTATATCCGTGATGAAGTCTTAGGGTATCAGCAGCGAACTGTCTCCGTAGCTCAGAAACCTGAAATCATGGCCCAGTGCATAATCATAAATCCTTCGCCAGTTTCCTTTCACAAAGGCGGAAACCAATAGCAGCAATGTACTTTGCGGCTGATGGAAATTGGTAACCATCTTCTTGACTATTTTGTATGTATATCCCGGCGCGATGATAATCTGAGTACTGCTATGCAACGCTTCCATTTCGTGTCGGTTCAGATAATTCAGAATCTGTTGCAGTGCTTCCACCGGAGTCAGGTCATTCTTATCTTCGTAGGGCATCCATTGCTGTACATGCAATTCGTCCTGAGTGGCATCGGGATTGTGGCTGATAAGGACGCCGATATAATAAAGACTTTCCAGGGTACGTACCGAAGTGGTTCCTACCGCAATGGCTTTTCCATTATGGGCGATTAGTTTTTCAATGGTATGCTTGCTTACAGAAATGTATTCCGTATGCATTTCATGTCCTTCTATCTCTTCACTTTTTACGGGCTTGAAAGTTCCTGCACCTACGTGTAAAGTCAGTTCCTCACGGTCAATTCCCCGTTCGTCCAGCGCTGCCAGTACTCTTTCCGTAAAATGAAGTCCTGCGGTGGGAGCGGCGACAGAACCTTTTATTTTGGAGTAAACCGTCTGATAAGTTTCCTTGTCGCTTTCTTGTGTCTCACGGTTCAGATAGGGAGGGATGGGCAGTTCACCTGCCACTTCCAGCAGGTCGGCAAAGGTAATTGTGTCATCATCCCATGAGAAATCAATCCAATGGCTGGTTCCCTTGCACTCTCCACGGGTGGCGGACAGGACTATTTGTTTGCCTTTTACATTTACTATGCGGCTCAACGTACCTTCTTTCCATTTTTTCAGATTACCTATCATGCATAACCAGCTGCATTGGCGTGTTTGCTGGAAGTTTAACACATAGTCATTGGGCTGGACAGGTTCCAGGCAGAATACTTCTATTAATGCTCCGGTTTCTTTACGGAAATGCAGACGGGCTTGAATCACTTTGGTATTATTGAATATCATCAGTTCTCCGGATTCCAGATAGTGTGGCAAAGACGTAAAGATGTCTTCGCTCACTTCGCCGTGGCGGTAAACTAGCAGTTTGGACTGGTCGCGCGTGGCAAGGGGGAATTTGGCGATCCGTTCATCGGGTAGCGGGTAGTTGAACTCACTTATTTTGATATGTTTGGTATCTTCCATCTGAATCTATTTCTTTTTCTGCGCAAAAGTACCGATATTTGCGCTAACTAAAAAAGAAAAGAGTATGAAAATAGGAGATAAAGTCCGTTTCCTTAGTGAGGTAGGGGGCGGTGTTGTGACCGGATTTCAAGGAAAAGATATGGTTTTGGTAGAAGATGCCGATGGCTTCGATATTCCGATGCCCATAAAGGAGTGTGTGGTGATTGACACGGATGATTATAATATGAAGCGTAAACCTGTTGCTCCGGCTCCTAAACAGGAGGTTGCCGGTGCAAAGGCAAAAGGAGCGTCAGTCAAGGTGCGTCCGGATGAAGAGGAGGATGAACGTCCTGTCACTTATCGCCCGGCTGAGCGAAAGGGAGGGGATATTCTGAATGTGATGCTGGCTTTTGTGCCACAGGATCTCAAAGCTATTTCTGCAACGGCATTTGATGCATATCTTATCAACGACAGCAATTTCACCTTATACTTTACTTATCTTACAGCCGAAGGTAGTAACTGGCGGGTGCGCAGCCATGGCATGGTGGAACCGAATACGAAGTTTTATATCGAGGAGTTCGAGAAAAGCGTTTTGAATGAATTGGAACGGGTGGCCGTGCAGCTTATCGCTTTTAAGGATAACAAGAGTTTTCTGTTCAAGCCTGCCGTGTCTGTGGAATTGCGCATAGATACAGTGAAGTTTTATAAATTGCATACTTTCCGTGAGAGTATTTTCTTTGAGGAGCCGTCACTTATTTACGATATAGTGAAAAATGATGTTCCGGTAAAACAGGTGTTTGTTTCGGCAGATGATATAAAAGATGCATTATTGCAAAAAAAAGTGCCGGAACCGCAGGTAGCGAAGCAGCCCCAGCAGAAAAAGGTGAAGAACGATATCATGGAGGTTGATCTCCATGCTCATGAGTTACTGGATACGACTGCCGGTATGAGCAACAGCGAGATATTGAATTATCAATTGGACGTTTTTCGTAAGACTTTGGAAGAATGCAAGAACAAGAAGGGACAGAAGATTGTCTTTATTCATGGTAAGGGGGATGGTGTGTTACGCAAAGCTATCCTGCAGGAGTTAAAATATAAATATAAAAACTATGAAAGTCAGGATGCTTCGTTCCGTGAATATGGTTTCGGGGCTACCATGGTGATTATTCATTAAGACTTTCTTATTCATATAAATTGTGATATGGCAACATTAAAAGAATTTTTGAAAGCGGATCGTTTTGCTACTTGTGCGGGAGTGGAACTTCTTGAGATAAAGCCGGGGTATGCCCGTGCGTGTATGGAGGTGACCGACCGGCATCTGAATGGTGGAGGAGTATGTCAAGGCGGCGCCTTGTTTACATTGGCCGATCTGGCTTTTGCAGCTGTAGCGAACAGCCGTAAGAAACTTACACTTTCTGTGAATGCCAATATTACTTTTCTCCGTCCTGCTAAGTTGGGTTACGTGTATGCTGAGGCTGTTGAAGTATTTAATCATCATCGTATTCCTTTTGTTGAAGTAAAGATAACAGACGGACAGGGGGAGCTGATAGCTGTATTTACTTCATCGGGGTATCGTAAAGAGTCTGATTTGCCGGTAGATGCGTTAGAATAATTTATAATAGATAAAAGCCTGTTGTTGAAAGAAGGCAACAGGCTTTTAAAATGATGGTTATCAGTGAAGACAAGGGGGCTTATCCTTCTTTGACTTTAGCCTTTCCTATTCTTCCCGGTTCTACGAATAAATATTTGTAGCCTGCGCGTATGCTTGCCAGATGCAGTTTTTCCAAACGCGCACGGCGGACAAGCAAAGCTGTCATTTCATGAATACGTCCGTTAGCATAACCTATCATTTCGTTCTCGGTCGTATCTTCAGAACCGTAAGTGCCTGCTCCTTGGACGATCATAAAAGGTGATTCGGTGCCTGCTTTATCCATCCCGACAGCAATAGCCACATAAATCCACATAGGACCATGAGCAACTACTTTACGTGCTGTGGCTGTGCGGCTTTCGCCTTTTGTCAGTGTCTTGTGGCAACAGCCTTCTATGGATTTGATTTTCTTTCCCAAATCATATACGGTTACTTTGTCATCGGCAGCATCCAAAGGTTGCTCGAACAAAATTGTGTCTTTTTTGTCCGGATAGCTGATGTGATAACATTCATATTCCGGTTGCATTCCTCTAGGTTCGTCATCGCCCACGGAACCTGCTACAAGTTTAACTTCAAGAAATGAGCCGTTCAGGGCGGTTTCATATACCGCATCCGTCAAAGCGGCGTTACTGGTTAATTCTAATTCTTTCATAAGTCAAGGTTTTTAATAAGTTTCTCTCATAACAGTAGGTGGAAAGAAAAGTTCGAAATAGTGTGATAAGGAACAAAAACGGGTGTTAATAGATGAAATAAGGAGATTGGTCGATAACTCTTGTTCCAATGATGATAAAGCTTTAATTTTACTTTTGGAAAAAGAAAAAGTTTGAGAATCAAGATCGGGTAGTAGAAAGGTAGACGGATTATTAGTTTGTCTGGATAGAGGGATTGATATAGTTGTAGGAAGGATATGAAGAGGCAGTTTATAAATACGTTAATAATAAGTTTGTTAGTAAATAAGGTCGGCTGAGGCTTTGTTTATAAGGAAAACGCTCGTTGTGAAACGGGCGTTTTTGATTTTGCATCAGTATGTGTTTAAAAGTAAATCTTATACTATAAACGACGTTCTACTCCGTGAAGAATAGAACGTCGTTTTATAGAATGGAATGAAGTTTACAAACGATAGTCAGCTAAATCATCTGCTTTGAATTTACGGATGAAATTGAAATGCTTTTCTATTTCAGCTTCTGCATAGTTTACATATACATGGGCCGACTTGGCGAACAATTCAGGTGCTT
>OGKF01000994.1_pt1 | contig 13995 bp, 8 predicted proteins | sample 1572391 | NCBI WGS metagenome assembly OGKF01 (sample SAMEA2582095, study PRJEB24529) | metagenome | biome: Human gut stool | place: China | collected 2011
GATTTGAAGTGTTAAACCCTGATTTGGTGATTTGTCATTTAGATGCCAAAGCTTCAATGCAGATTGATCTCACTATAAACAAAGGACGCGGATACGTTCCTGCTGACGAGAACCGTGAGTTCTGCACTGACGTCAACGTTATTCCAATCGATTCTATTTACACTCCGATCCGTAACGTGAAATATTCAGTTGAGCCGTATCGTGTTGAACAGAAGACCGACTACGACAAGCTGGTTATTGAAGTTACGACGGACGGTTCCATTCACCCGAAGGACGCTCTTAAGGAGGCTGCCAAGATTCTTATTTACCACTTCATGCTGTTCTCTGATGAGAAGATTACTCTTGAGAACAATGATGTAGACGGTAATCAGGAATTCGACGAAGAGATACTCCACATGCGCCAGCTGCTCAAGACAAAGCTCATAGACATGAATCTTTCTGTTCGTGCGCTTAACTGTCTTAAGGCTGCTGATGTTGAGACTCTTGGCGATTTGGTTCAGTACAACAAGACCGATCTCCTCAAGTTCCGCAACTTCGGTAAGAAATCGCTTTCAGAGCTTGATGATTTGCTCGAGAGTCTGAATCTGTCGTTTGGTACCGATATTTCTAAGTACAAATTAGATAAAGAGTAACCGTGCATAATCCGGCGCATGGCTGATACCTGCGCCGGGCATGCCGATTTATCGCAAAAGAAAAACAAAAATGAGACATAATAAGAAATTCAACCATCTGAGTCGTACTGCATCTCACCGTAAGGCTATGCTTGCTAACATGGCTGTATCGCTGATAATGCACAAAAGAATCACTACGACTCTCGCTAAGGCTAAGGCCTTGAAAAAATATGTAGAACCTCTGATAACACGTTCTAAGAATGACACAACAACATCTCGCCGTGTAGTTTTCCGCTATCTGCAGAACAAGTATGCCGTTACAGAGCTGTTCAAAGAGATTTCTACTAAGGTGGCTGACCGTCCGGGCGGATACACCAGAATCATAAAGCTGGGCTTCCGTCAAGGTGACGCTGCTGAAATGTGCTTCATAGAGCTCGTTGATTATGATGAGAACATGGCTAAGGCTCCTAAGGCTGCCAAGAAGACTCGTCGTAGCCGCCGCTCTAAGGCTGCTGAAGCTGCTGAAACTCCTGCAACTGAGACTGCAGCAGAGGAAACAGCTACAGAAGAAGCTAAGGCAGAATAATAACGTCGAATATATCTCTACAATAGCGCTTTTTCCCGTGAGGGAAAAGGCGCTTTTTTTATATCATTATTTTCTCAATAATGAAGAGGCTATGCCGGACCAATGTCGCGTGCGCAATATTATATCAGTTAGGCGCACTTTCTTATATTTCCAGATGAATCAGAAAAGCAGGAGGCAGGTCCAAAATTTTATTTTGACCAACATGCCAATAATTTAATTTTCGCCTCGTGCAGTTATTGCTGGATTTGCAAAAGCTGTTATGTTTATTTTCCAATTATTGAGCCAACAACAATAACAGTTATAGGTTTAGCCAGAGTCAACTTTAATCAGGTAAAAGGCTGTTAGAAGTCAACCAAAATCAGAAAAGGTAACTAATATAATGAAATAAAAAGTTTTTATTAAAAACTTGTCACTCGTCACATTCTTGTCTAATGCCTTGAGCAGCAAGACTTTATGGTGTGATGAGTTGCAGGGTGAACTCATCACGCCGGTATGCCGCTGTGCCGTTGTGATGTTTCCTTAATACAACTCGTCACACCATAATGTGTTGATATTCTGTGAGTTAGGTGCAGATGTGATGAGTGACGAGTTTTTTTATAAAACAATTTTTACTTTCCACACGCTGTCCTTCTGTATAACTTGTGCCCTTTCAGCTTGTGAAAAGCCATGCTTTATAGGGTAAAAGCATACCTTTTGTGTTGCCGTTCAGCACCTTTTGCATCGTGGATGTTCGCAGGTGATAATGCTTTTAGCACATTCATGGCAGACAGCAGATTGTCTTATATTGTATGATTAAATGTTTATCGCAGATAAGACAGACTGTGACTCTATTCAACAGATATACCGATGTCTTCATCCGCTTATTTGTTCTTGTAGTATTCTTGTCGTCTTTCTTTTTCTGACATAGTCTGCTATGACTTAAAATGGCAAACTATAGTCTGCTCAATATAAAATGATAATCCGGCAGAATCATGGTGAGCTATTATGATATAATCGCGCAAAGTGTAAAAACGGAAACTCAGATTAATCAGAGTTGGAATATTTTTCGTATCTTTATAGCCGTAAACTTATGGTGATGGCAGTATGCCAATGAGTGAATGAAGAGAAACCTTTTATGACCTTAAACGTTTTTTACAGAGATTAAATACAGGCGAATATGATCTACGATGAAATACCCGCAAAGGCTATCCTTATATTCGACGGCTTGCAGGCCTGTTGCATTTGCATAATATCATGTAGCTGTTGCGTGACTGCGATGCACCTTGGCCGTCTAAATGTCTGCCTGGCGGCTACGCCTTGAAATGGATTTGCATAAATTTAGGTAAAACATAAATCTATACGAAAATGAAGAAGACGATATTTATTCTTGTTATTGCGTTCTTTGCACATCTGTCAGTGATGTCGCAGAATGATGGAAGCCCTCCGCAGTTATCAACAAATAAAGCCGGTCATGGCGTGCGATTCAGCATAGAGTTAGGCTTAAACATGTCGAAGCTTACGGGTGATATCACAAACGAGAAATATTCTTTGCAATATAATGCCGGAGCCTATGTTCACATCCCGATAATAAGGAGCCTTTATGTAAAGACCGGACTGCAATATACAGCCAAGGGTGTAAAAGGAAAGGGTAGGGAGAACAACAGAATAGACGCAAACTATATAGAGCTGCCTTTGTTGCTCTCTTACAGATATGACTTTAACCGCAATACTCAGTTGCAGGTAAACGTAGGTCCATACTTTGCATATGGCATATCGGGCGAAATAATGGGTGATTTTGATACATTCGGCGACAACGGAGTGCTTGAGCGTTATGACACCGGTTTGCATATGGGAGTAGGTCTTATTGCCGCCAAGAACGCTTATGTAGGTTTCGGCTATGAAATTGGCCTGAAAAACATCAACAAGACAAAAGATGATATCAGCCTGAAGAACAGTAACTTTTTTGTGAATCTAGGATATGTTTTTTAGTGTGTCTGTGTCGGACATGAGCATCCTTGCTTGAGATGCCTTGGCATTCGGACAGAAACATTATATCTCAGACGGGCTGATAAATTATCTGATGAAGCAAGGAACGTGTTGTATTGAATGCCGAGTCTAATGGGCAGAATTGGGCTTGTGTACAAATACGCACCTTGCTTCAGCAATTAGTCAGACTTCTTGTTTTTCAATCTGTATTCAGTAGGCGATATGCTCACCTGCCTTTTGAAGAATTTGCAGAATGCCGCCTGATCCGAGAAACCTAGTTTTTCGGATATAAGTCCTATGGTCATTCTGTCGTCGTCGAGCAGCGCCATAGCCTCGTGTGTTATCTCGTCGCAGATAACCGTATGAGGCGTCCTGCCCATTGTGTTCTTTATTATTCTTGTAAGATGCTTTGCCGACATGTTCAGAGCCTGGGCGTAAAAGTCTATGTTATGTTGCCTGGTGAAATATTTTGTCACGAGCTTGGTGAAGTCGAGCGCCACGGCCTCGCTGCGCCTGCAACCCTGCTGCATGTCGTCAATGGTTGTTTCGTTCGACATTATTGCGTTGCCCAGTTCCAGACACATGCTCTTGTAGAACACGGCAGCCAGTTCGTTATGATAATAATGATTCTTTGCGGCAATGGCATCTGCCAGAAAACTTAGCTGTGTGTCCACTCGCAATATTGCTTCTTTTGTGAAAGAGTGTATGGGTATGTCCTGTGTCTGCAGCAGTTTCTCAATAGGCACGGGCTTGAAGTTTTTCAGCGAGTTTCGTGCAAAGGTGTATGTAACCAGCATGCACCATGCCCTTGCATCTTTTTCACATTTCTCTATTCGTATGGTCACAGTGTCAAGGCTGTCTATGCACGAGCAACTTTCTATGTGGCATCTTTTTCCGTTTAGATTTATGTCAATACAGCCTTCGCTCACAACAATGAATACCCTGCTGCTGTCAATGTCGATACCTTCAAGCCGGTGAAACTCGTTCGGATTGACCAGCAATATCTGCTCCTTGATATAGCACGAAGGCGGAAATTTAGGCATTAGTTCGTGAATGTTCATACGGTAGTTTTTTATGTATTTGAGGCAGACTGCCGTGGCGCTTTTGTCATATTGCCTGTATTTGCCGGATCTGCCGATGAAGATGTGCTTGCAAATATACTTATTAAGTGTCCTTTTTAGACAATTTTTAGCGCAAAATAGACATAGCGTTTGCAAATTAGTCTTAACGATGTCTGTAATGAACAAATTCTTACTCCAAATTTACAAAAGAGCAAGCGTTTTGTCAGGATAATTTTGTGCCCGAAACATCAAAGAATAAAAAATGAGTATGAGATTAAGACATGTTTTTATTTTGCCTGTCTATTTTGTTCGGGTGTAACAACAAGTCCGGACAGCAGGCAGCAGGCGGCGACTATCCGATGATGACTCTGAAGGCCGAGGACAGAACCCTGTCGCTTAAATATTCAGCAGTAACCGAAGGCCGCCAGGATGTGGAGGTGCATCCGCAGATTTCAGGAAAGATAACCCAGGTATGCGTAAAGGAAGGTGCCTATGTGCGCAAGGGCCAGGTGCTGTTCGTCATCGACCAGGTGCCATACCGTGCGGCTGTAGCCAAGGCACGCGCGTCCGTGGCCACGGCAGAAGCCAATGAGGCTACCGCAAAGCAGACGCTTGCCGGCAAGCAGTCGTTGTATGCCGACAAGGTGATATCCGATTTTGAGTTGCGAACGGCTCAGAACAGTTATAAGAGTGCGGTGGCAGCCCTTAGTCAGGCCCGTGCCGAACTTACCGACGCGCTCAACAACCTGTCTTACACAGAGGTGAAAAGTCCCGTTGACGGCTATGCCGGCATGACGTCGTTTCGTGTAGGCGCGCTGGTTGACGCCTCTATGACGGAGCCGCTGATACACGTATCCGACAATTCGGTGATATATGCCTACTTCTCTCTGTCCGACAAGCAGGTGCTCTCGTTAACCTCACAGTATGGTTCACTTGACGAAGCCGTCAAGTCGTTTCCCGAGGTGTCGCTTGAGCTGAGCGACGGTTCGGTGTATGAGAAAAAAGGTAAGGTAGACGTGCTCAGCGGCATTGTCGACAAGACAACAGGAACCGTCAGCGTGCGTGCCGTGTTCGACAACAGCTCGCGCAGGATAATGAGCGGAAGCCAGGCCAACGTGGTGGTTCCTTACGAGTGTAAAGACTGTGTGGTGATGCCGCAGGGAGCAACCTACGAGCTTCAGGACAAGGTGTTTGCCTATCGTGTGATCAACGGTCGTGCCGTGTCTACGCCCATTGAGGTGTTCGAGATAAACGACGGCAAGGAATATATCGTAAAGTCGGGCCTTCGCAAGGGCGACGTGATAGTGTCAGAGGGAGCCGGCCTGCTTAAAGATGGTACGGTGGTGGCGTCATCCGGAACAAAAAAGGAGAAATAGCCTATGAAACTGCAGAAGTTTATCGACCGTCCCATCCTGTCGATGGTGATATCCGTTGTGATACTTGTTGCCGGACTTATAGGTCTGTATGCCCTTTCCGTAGAGCAGTATCCCGACATAGCCCCGCCTACCATCCGCGTGTCGACCACTTACAGCGGAGCCAATGCCGAGGCTGTGCAGAAGAGTGTCATCGTGCCCTTGGAGGAAGCCATCAACGGCGTGGAAAACATGACCTATATGACCTCAACGGCCAGCAACACCGGCAGCGCCGAGATTACAGTGTATTTCAAGCAGGGCACCGACCCCGATATGGCTGCCGTCAACGTGCAGAACAAGGTGTCTACGGCAACATCGCTGCTTCCTGCCGAAGTGACAAAGGTGGGTGTTACCACGATGAAGAGGCAGAGCAGCATGCTTATGATATTCGGCCTTTACAGTCCTAAGGGCACCTACGACGAGACCTTTCTTACCAACTATCTCAACATTAACGTAAAGCCGCAGCTGCAGCGTATTTCAGGCGTGGGCGAGGTGAACGTCATGGGAGGCGACTATGCCATGCGCATATGGCTCAAGCCCGACGTCATGGCGCAGTATGAGCTTGAACCGGCAGATGTAGAGGCTGCATTGTCGAGCCAGAACATTGAGGCGTCAATCGGCTCAATAGGCGAAGACTCAAAAAATGTCTACCAGTATACGCTGAAGTATCGCGGACGCCTTGAAAAGGAAAAAGAATTTGAGAATATCGTAATCAAGGCGTTCGACGACGGCCGCGTGGTCAGGCTCAGCGACATAGCCAAGGTTGAGCTCGGCTCTCAGAGCTATACATACACCGGCTCTGTGAACGGTTCGCCCGGTACGACCTGCATGATAAACCAGACAGCAGGCACCAACGCCAACGAGATAATTACCAGTATAAACAAATATCTTGAAGAACTCAAGGAGACACTGCCCGAGGATGTCGAGGTGGTAGAGCTTATGAGCACCAAGAACTTCCTTGATGCCTCTATCAATGAGGTTATTAAGACGCTCATCGAGGCCATCATCCTTGTGGTGCTCGTAGTGTACGTGTTCTTGCAGAACCCGCGCTCAACGCTTATTCCAACCATAAGCATCTTCGTGTCGCTCATCGGAACGTTTGCGGCCCTTTATGTGGCAGGCTTCAGCATCAACCTGCTGACGCTCTTTGCCCTTGTGCTTGCCATCGGTACGATTGTCGACGATGCCATAATCGTGGTCGAGGCCGTGCAGACCCGCTTTGACGAAGGTTACCGCTCGCCATACAAGGCAGCCGTTGACGCCATGAACGGTATTTCATCAGCCATCGTAACTTCAACACTCGTGTTCATGGCGGTGTTTGTTCCGGTGTCGTTCATGGGCGGCACGTCGGGCATATTCTACACACAGTTCGGCGTAACTATGGCCGTCGCCGTTGGTATATCTGCCATCAACGCCCTTACGCTGTCGCCGGCCCTGTGTGCTCTTATACTGCGTCCGAACGAAGAAGTCATAGAAGGCCGCAAGCCGGGCTTCTCCACGCGCTTCCGCATGGCGTTCGACTCGTCGTTCCGCCGCATCGTGCAGAAGTACAAGTCGGGTGCCAAGTTCTTTGTCAAGCGCAAGTGGGTGGCATGGGCGTCGCTTGGTTTTGTCGTCGTGCTCCTGTTCTATCTTATGTCTACCACAAAGACCGGTCTTGTGCCGTCTGAGGACACCGGGTCAATCTTCGTGAGTCTCGATGCACCGGCAGGAAGCACCCTCGCCGAAACAGCCGAGATTATGGGACAGGTGGAGAAAGATCTGAAAGACATACCTCAGATAGAGAACTTCAACAAGGTTGCCGGCTCCAACATTTCTTCACGGATAGGAGAATCTGTAAGTACGTCTTTCGTCAAGCTGAAGCACTGGGACGAACGCAAGGGCGACGAAAGCAGTGTTGATGCCATAAGCAATGAGATCTACCGCCGCACGGCACACATCAAGAACGCAACCATATTCGTGTTCTCGCCGCCTATGATATCGGGCTACGGTACGGGTAACAGTTTTGAGCTTTACATACAAGACCGCAGCGGCAAGGGCATTGATGACCTGAGTAAGGTAACCGACGATTTCCTGGCAGAGCTTAACAAGCGGCCGGAGATAAAGATGGCATACACGTCGTTCAGTTCCAAATTCCCGCAGTACAGGGTCGACATAGACGAGGCCCAGTGTCAGCGTGCCGGCATAACCACGCAGGATGTCATCAACACGCTGTCGGGATACTTCGGAAGCATATATGCCTCTAACTTCAACCGTTTCACCAAGCTCTACCGTGTCATCATCCAGGCTCCTTCCGACAGCCGCAACAGCATGCAGTCGCTCGACAACATATATGTGAAAACCACGGGAGGCATGGCTCCTGTCAGCCAGTTTGTCAAGCTCAGCAAGACCTATGGTTCCGAGTCCCTCACCAGGTTCAACCTCTTCTCTGCCATCAACGTGCAGGGCATGCCGGCCGACGGCTACAGTTCGGGCGACGTCATCAATGCCGTAACAGAGGTGGCTGCACGCACACTGCCCACGGGCTATGGCTACGAATATTCCGGCATGACGCGCGAGGAGGCACAGATGGCCGGTTCGCACGACACCGTTATCATCTATTGCATCTGCGTGCTCTTCATCTATCTTATATTGTGCGCACTTTACGAGAGCCTGTTTGTGCCTATGGCCGTCATCATGTCTGTGCCGTTCGGTCTGGCAGGAAGTTTCCTCTTTGCCCGCATGTGGGGACTCGAAAACAACATATATCTCCAGACAGGTCTCATCATGCTCATCGGACTGCTGTCCAAGACGGCCATCCTCGTTACCGAGTATGCCACAGAACGCCGTAAGTCGGGCATGACGCTCACTCAGGCTGCCATGAGCGCTGCAGCCGTTCGTCTGCGCCCAATCCTTATGACAGCCCTCACGATGGTGTTCGGCATGCTTCCGCTTATGTTCGCCTCAGGCGTAGGTGCCAACGGCAACCGCTCGCTCGGTGTAGGCGTGGTCGGAGGAATGGTTATCGGCACAGTGGCGCTGCTGTTCGTAACGCCGGCCTTCTTCATCGTGTTCCAGTATGTTGAAGAGCGGGTGATGAGTAAACGTAAAAATGAAAGAAGTTTATGAAAAATATAAGTCTTGTTTTGTTTATTTTGAGCGGCGTGCTGATGAGCGGCTGCCGCATCTACAGCACCTATGAGCGTCCCGGCAACCTGCCGGTTGACAGCCTTTACCGCGACGTGTCGGCCGATTCTGTTGCCTCGGCCGACACCACCTCGCTGGGCGACATGCCGTGGCAGCAGTTTTTTCAGGATGAGCATCTGCGCGAGCTTATCAGCTACGGACTGAGCAACAACACCGACATGCTTACCGCCCTGTTGCGTGTCGACCAGGCTGAGGCACAGCTCAAGGCCGCCAAGCTGGCCTTCCTGCCGTCGCTCACGTTGTCGCCTCAGGGCTCGCTGAGCTCTGTCGACGGCGGCAAGCTCGCAAAGACCTACGAACTGCCCATAGAGGCCAGTTGGGAAGTCGACCTGTTCGGCAGTCTCCGTAATGCAAAGAAGAACAGTCAGGCCATCCTCCTTCAGCAGAAAGCATATCAGCAGGCTGTACGCTCTAAGCTCATTGCCATGATAGCAATAGATTATTATGCCCTGCTTTCCATTGACAGCCAGATAGAGATAAGTCTGTCTACCCTTAATGTGTGGCGCGAGCAGGTGCGTACTATTGAGGCCCTGCTGAAGGTAGGCGAAGAAAACGAAAACGCGCTGACACAGGCACGTGCAGGACTTTATGAACTCGAGGCGTCATACAACGACCTGCTGAGACAGCAGCGTGAGGCCGAAAATGCGTTGTGCACCCTGATTGGCACTACGTCGCGCCGCATAGAGAGGGGCACGCTCGACGGGCAGCGCATGCCCGACAGCCTGTCTGCGGGCTTGCCCCTGCGTCTGCTGTCAAGGCGTCCTGACGTTGTGCAGGCTGAGATGACGCTTGCTGCTGCATATTATTCCACCAATCAGGCCCGTTCGGCTTTCTATCCCAGCCTAACTCTTTCTGGCAGCGCAGGCTGGACCAATTCGGCCGGACAGATAGTGTCCGATCCCGGCAGCTGGATTCTCTCGGCTCTGGCTTCGCTCACGCAGCCTATATTCAACCGCGGCAAGCTGGTGTCAAACCTGCGTGTTGCCAAGGACGAGGAGCAGATAGCCTTGCTCAGCTATAAGCAGGCACTGCTTGATGCCGGTCAGGAGGTGAACAATTATCTCTATGCGGCAGAGTCGGCCCAGCGCAGTCTCGACAGCCACAGCAAGCAGTGTGCCGAGCTTGAGCGTACCGTAAAGACATCTGACGCCCTTTATCGCACGGGCAACGCCACATATATCGAACTTCTGTCGGCCCGTCAGGAGCTGCTCAATGCACGCCTTAGCGTAGTGTCAGACATATATAGCCGCTGCGAAGCCATCGTAAATCTTTACAGCGCCCTCGGAGGAGGATGCGAATAAGTTTATTTATATCAATTTGTTTTCTTCATACCTAGGCCCAACATTCATTTGACGAATAATACATAAACTCTATTGACTTAATGGTCTGGCTACCGGGTTTGGGCCAAGTCGGCATGGCGTTCTGGTGTATCAACCATGTGCCGTGCCGACGTTTTTCGGTTATTTAGTGAAACATTCTGATGCATCTTTTACATACTTGCTTTACCCTTAAAATCAATCATTAGTTCGGTTTAAATTTTATTGGGAGTAAAAAAGAAAATCCAAATGTCTTTTGAACACAATCAACAAGACAATTTGGATTTTTCTGCTTTCTGCTGTCTCCATGCCGGTGCAGCACGGGGCAGTGTCATTTCCTATTCATATCTTTTGTGGAATTCGATGACGGCCTCTATACCCTTGCGGAATATGTCGAGCGGCATGTTCTCGTTGGGCGAGTGGATGGCGTTGCTCTCAAGACCGAAGCCCATCAGCACAGTCTTTATGCCCAGTATGCGCTCAAAGTCGCTTATGATAGGTATGCTTCCGCCGCGGCGCACTGCCAGAGGCTTCTTGCCGAAGGCCTTCTCAAAGCCCTTTTCGGCAGCCTTATATGCCGGCATGTCTATCGGGCACACATAGCCCTCGCCGCCGTGCATGGGCGTAACTTTTACTTTTACGTAGTCGGGCGCAATGCTGTTGATGTAGTCTACAAACAGCTTTGATATCTTTTCGTGCTGCTGATGAGGCACAAGTCGGCACGACACCTTGGCGTAAGCCTTCGACGGCAGCACCGTCTTGGCGCCTGCGCCGGTGTATCCGCCCCGGATGCCGCGGATGTCGAACGACGGGCGGCAGCTGTTGCGCTCCAGCGTAGAGTAGCCTTCTTCGCCTTTCAGTGCGTTTACGCCTATTGCCTCCATATATTTCTTCTCGTCAAACGGAATCTGATGTATCATGTCGCGTTCGGCCTGCGGCACTTCCTCTACGTCGTCGTAGAAGTGGGGGATGGTTATGCGGCCGTCTTTGCCCACAACGGTGGCGAGCATTTCGCATAAAGTGTTTATCGGGTTGGCCACGGCTCCGCCGAAGTGTCCTGAGTGAAGGGCGCGGTTAGGTCCTGGAACCTCACTCTCCCAGGAAGCCAGACCGCGCAGTCCTGTTGTCAGCGACGGCAGGTCGGCACCAAGCATGCTCGTGTCCGACACCAGTATAACGTCAGCCTTCAGCAGCTCTTTGTGCTTGCTGATAAATGCGTTGAGGCTCGGCGAGCCTATTTCCTCTTCGCCCTCGAATATAAACTTTACGTTGTGTGTAAGCAGTTTTTCCTTAACCATATATTCAAACGCCTTGGCCTGAATCATGGCTTGCCCCTTGTCGTCGTCGGCACCGCGCGCCCATATATGTCCGTCTCTGATCACCGGCTCAAACGGTTCGCTCTTCCACAGTTCCAGCGGTTCAGCCGGCATCACGTCGTAGTGGGCATATATCAGCACCGTCTTTGCATCGTCGCTAACGTGCTTTTCTGCAAACACCAGCGGATTGCCGTCGCTAGGCATCACCTCGGCCCTGTCGGCACCGGCCTCTATCAGCAGTTGGCGCCAGCGTTCGGCGCATGCCAGCATGTCTTGTTTATGACTTTTCTGCGAGCTTATGCTCGGTATGCGTATAAGGCTGAACAGCTCGTCGAGAAATCTCGACTCGTTCTCTTCGATAAATTTCTTTATTTCCATATTCTGAATTTAAGATTAATCCGCCGTAAAGTTACATCTTTTTGCGCAAAGTCAGCGCGTTTGTGCCAGATAAATGTGTAGGTTATCTGTCTTTGGCGTCATGCTGCGGTGTTTATGTTTCGTGTAAAGTTGTGCGTGATGTTATGCATTGCATACGACCATGGCCTGCCGGCATTATTGCCGGTCATTTGCTTACCTGAAATTACTCTATGACTTATGGGTGAAAAGTGGCCCACTTTCGCATTAAAAGTGGCCGAGTTACGGGTCGTAAACCGGCCACTAACAGTTTGAAACTAAATGCGGTTGTATTGGTTAATGAAATGCTTTTAATCATAGTCATGCTGTCGTACTTGTAAGGAAAGAGCGCGAAAAAGTTACGATTTTTAGCCGATTTTCAAGGATGCGGCTTTCGGGCAATCTCTCATGGCTCATTATTCTGCGTTTTTGCTTATTGTTGATAACCTGTAGATTGTGGATAACTCGTATAATTGTGGATAACTTCATTGACTGTGGATAACTCGGCTAAATGTGTATAATTATGTTATTTATGAAAATAAGTTTTGTGTGTTACGGCTAATTTGTGTATTTTTGTCTTTCGTAAAAGTGCCCTGAGCCTTGGTCTTGTTATGGATATATGACCAAAGAGGCGGCTGATGAGCTTTATGGCTTAACGGAGCATTGTATATAAATGACGTGCGGCTAATGGCGTTGTTGTTGGCATAAGACAGAAAAATAACGAACATAAAAATAATAAAAGTATGATTATTGATTTTGAGAAGATTAATGAAGAGTCGGTTATGAACTTTAAGGGCGGTGAAGGACAACTCGACACGCGCAACTTTGTTGACTCTGCCAATAAAATAATGATGAGCCGGCTGAAGCCGGGAGCTTCAAGCGGATATCACACTCACGAGAACAACAGTGAGATAGTTTACATAATCAGCGGCGTAGGCCATTTCCGCTATGACGACACCACGGAGAACGTGAAGGCCGGCGACGTGCATTATTGCCCGATGGGACACTCTCACGCCATGTTCAACGACGGCACAGACGACCTGGTATATTTTGCTATCGTGCCGGAACACAAACTTTAATTCATAATTCACAATTTATAATTCATAATTGGGTTGCTTAAACGTAGTTGGGCAATCCAATTACTTTTTTATAATGCATCAAATACGAATTATAAATCTCATTTTACCGAATCCTTAATACTGCTGTGCTTTACCAACAAGGCAAATTATAATTGGCTTGCGCCGAACTTTGTTTTTCCATTCTCAATTCACCATTTTCAATTATTTTAGGGATTTCCCTATGTTTTTTAGGAAGTTATAGCGTTGCGTTATTAAAAATAATCCGTAAATTTGTAATGTTTAAAACTTATATATCTGCGCAAAACGCAGGAACTGACTTATTAATTGGCATTGTCAGAGTTCTGCCGTGTTCAGAACCTTAAACGGAAGGAGAGTTATTTATGAAAAAAACATGTGTATTGCTTTTGTGCGCATCAATGATAGTGGCGGGCTGCACCACAGGTGCGGGCACCGGAGCTTATGCCGGTTCGACGCTCGGCGCGCTGCTCGGATCTGCCATTGGAGGCATTGCAGGCGGACCGCGCGGCAGCGACATCGGCACGCTTGTGGGCATGGCAGGAGGCGCTGCCGTTGGCGGAGCCTTGGGCGCACAGGCCGACAAACAGCAGCAGGAATATCAACGATATGAAGACGCAAGGTTTGAGCAGAAGTATGCCGAGCACCGTCGGGCTGCCACAGCCGGAAACGACGGATACGACAGGCATTACGATGACAGCTATGACAGCCGGAGTTACGACGGTATGAATAACGACGGCGGATATGAAGACAGCGGATTCGACCCTACTAACAGCGGCGACGATGTGCTCTACGACTTCAACGGCTCTGACTATACGGGCAACTACACCGCCTCTCATCCGGAACATGTCGTGCCGTCGGCGCGGTATGACGAGATAGGTACGCCGGCAAAGGTGGCCGACAGGCTGCCGCTGGAGGTGCGCAACGCACGCTTTGTTGACGACAATCAGGACCATAAACTGAGCGGCGACGAGCTGAGCAAGGTGATATTCGAGATTTACAACGTGTCGGGCTCAACGGTCTATGACGTTCAGCCAATGGTGGTTGAGACCACA
>OGKF01000998.1_pt1 | contig 13973 bp, 15 predicted proteins | sample 1572391 | NCBI WGS metagenome assembly OGKF01 (sample SAMEA2582095, study PRJEB24529) | metagenome | biome: Human gut stool | place: China | collected 2011
CTGGCCGCTGCCCCAACAGCGACTCCCTGTTTCCGCCACTGGCGGCGGTCGTCGCCGTTGCCTATCGAGGAGAGGCCTTGGCATGACGGAAAACTTCATCTCTTCGCCAGAGGCTCCCCTCGGTAGGGGAGCTGTCGAGCGTATGCGAGACTGAGAGGTTTATTCCAATCAAGCCGCCTTTACAGCTTCTCCCACGCCTCCAAGACGGCCTGCTTATTCTCCCGCAGCTTCCTAAGGTCGCGGCGGCCCTCCATCGAAAACCGGGCGGCGGGCATCGGCTCGCCGTAGACCACCCGCACCCGGCAGAACGGCTTCATCCTGCCGTCGGGCGTGTCGTAATGGATGCGGCAGGGCACGACGTCCACACCGGCGGCGGCTGCGACGACGAAGAGGCCGCTCTTGAGGGGGAGGAATGCATTTTCCTTCTCCCGCGTGCCCTCCGGGAAGATCAGCAGAGTGCCGCCCTCTTTGCACTTTTTCACCGTGTCGTCGATGGCGCCGACCTCCTCCTTCGTGCCCCGGACGCAGACCGCGCCCGCACACCGGAAGAACCACGACAGGAACGGGTTTATCTCAAACAGCTCTTTCTTGGCGAACACCATCATCCGCTGCCCCCAGAACCGGGTGATGACGATGAAGACCGGGTCGATGGCAGAGATGTGGTTGGGCGCGATGATGCAGCCCTTCGTGCCGACCTTCTTCAGATTTTCCCGGCCCTCACACCGGACGCGGAAGCCGATGTTGAACACCAGCCATGCCAGCGGAACAATAATATAGTATAGTATCATCCGACCTTCTCCACGATCATCTTTTTCATAGCCTCCAGACTCTGCTCGAAGTTCATCTCCGAGGTGTCCAGAAGCTGGGCGTCGTCGGCCTGTCGGAGGGGGGCTGCTGCGCGGTGGGTGTCCTGATAGTCCCGCTGCCGGACATCGGCCAGCACCTCCTCATACGAGACCTCAACGCCCTTCTGCTGGTACTCCTTCCAGCGGCGGGCAGCGCGGGCCTCGGGGCTGGCGGTGAGGAAGATCTTCACCGTCGCATCGGGCAGTACCACAGTGCCGATGTCACGGCCATCCATCAGGACGTCCTGCGTCTTGGCCATATCTCGCTGCATCCCCAGCAGGAAGGCGCGCACCGCTGGGTTTGCTCCCACGGCAGACGCCGCCATACCCACCTCCTCGGTGCGGATGGCCGTGCTGACGTCCTCGCCGTTCAGGTAGATGTGCTGTTCGCCCTCGATGAAGGCGAACTTGAGGGAAATCTCGGGCAGCAGGGCGTTGACCGCCTCGTTGTCCTTCGGGTCCTTGCCCGCCCGGAGAGCGTAAAGACCGATGGTGCGGAACATCGCGCCGGTGTCCACATAGATGTAGCCGAGTTCTGCGGCCAGACGCCGCGCCAGTGTAGACTTGCCTGCGCCCGCAGGCCCGTCGATCGCAACAGATACCATTTTTCTATCTCCTTTTATATAAAGTTCGACCTCTCCGCCACGGCTTCGCAGACTGAGCGGTCATCCCAGATGATTCGCAAAGCTCTGCGCCGTGCAGAACGCGATCTGCAGATTGTATCCGCCGGTGTAGGCATCCACATCCAGCACCTCGCCTGCGAAGTAGAGGCCCAGCGCCTTTTTGCTCTGCATGGTCTTGGGGTCTACCTCCCGCACCGACACGCCGCCCGACGTGATGACGGCATGGGCCAGGTCGCCCCGGGCGTCGATGGATACCCGCCAGTGCTTCACCAGCTGCACCAGATCCCGCTTCTGCTCGCGGGTGATCTGGTTGGCCTTGGTGGCCGGGTCGATGCCCCAGCGGGCCACCATGACCGGCTGCATACTGGACGGCAGCAGCTTCACCAGTGCGCCCTGCGCCGCGTGGTTTGCCAGCAGGGCAAAATCCCGGGTGATGCGGTCATAAAGCTGCTCCTCGCTGAGGGCGGGCTTCAGGTCGATAAACGCCTCGTACCTGTGCTTTTTCATGTCGCCCAGATGGCTCGAGGCGCTGAGGGTCAGCGGCCCGCTGATGCCGAAGTGGGTGAACAGCATCTCGCCCTGCTCCTCGAAAATGGCCTTGCCGTCCTCGTGGAGGGTGAGCGTCACATTCTTGAGGGCGAGGCCCATCATCTTCTTGCAGTCGGCATCGTGGCTCACGAGGCTGACGAGGCTGGGGACAGGCTCCACGAGGGTGTGGCCCGCCTGCCGGGCCAGCTTGTAGCCGTCGCCGGTGGAACCGGTGGTGGGGTAGCTCAGGCCGCCCGTCGCCACCAGCACAGCGTCCGCCCTGTACTCCCGGCCCGAGGTGCCCCGCACGCCCACACAGCGGCAGGCCGGGCCGGGCTTTTTCTTCTTGGGGTGGTGGGGATTTTCCGGCGCGGCGGGCGCTTCCTCCGGCTGGGCCAGCGGCTCCAGCAGAAGCTTTTTCGCCCCGTCGCGGACGATGTCCGCCCCCTCGGCGTACCGCAGAAGGGCCTGCCGGATCTCTTCGGCCTTGTCCGACACCGGGAACACCCGGCGTCCCCGCTCCACCTTCAGCTCCACCCCGAGCGACTCGAACAGCTCCATTGTCTTGGCAGGCGGGAACGCCCCCAGCGACGAGAACAGAAAGCGGGGGTTCGTCCGCACATGGTGCAGGAATTCCTCTGCGGTACAGTCGTTGGTGACGTTGCAGCGGCCCTTGCCGGTGACGAGGATCTTCTGGGCCGGCTTTTCCATATGTTCCAGCACCGTCACCTCATGCCCCTGCCGCAGGGCCGCACCCGCCGCCATCAGGCCGGCCGCACCGCCGCCTACCACTAAGACCTTCATCCTTCGTTTCCTCCGCTTTTCCTTCATTTCATACTGATACGAGTTTATCATACCAGAATCGACGTCCAAAAGCAATGCATCACGGTCTTCGTTTTTCGGCTGGGTCGAACTGCCTGCTGCTGGAATGCCGTTTTGGGCGGCGCTGTTTTGGAAAACCGCGATAAAAAAGCAGGCACAGTTTTCCACTGCACCTGCCCGGGGATCTCCGCTTATTTCATGGCCTTCACGGGGTCGAGATACCGGCCATCCTGCATGACCTCCAGATGGATGTGGCTCTCCTCGGCGCACTCACAGCTCACGCTGCCCACCTTGCCGATGGTCTGCCCGGCCGAGACTGTGTCGCCCTTTTTCACCTTGGCGTCCGCCGTGCCGCAGACCCGCCAGACCCTGCCGGAATCGTCCTCGATGGCGACCACAGGCCCCCACTTGTCGTCGGTGCCCGTCTCCACCACCCGGCCTGCCGCCGGGGCGGCCACCTCTGCGCCCTTTTCGGCAGCATAATCCACGCCGTTGTGGGTGCGCCAGTCGCCCAGCGTCTTGCTGTAGACCAGCTCATCGCCGCTGTAGCTGTTTAAGACGCGCCCCGAGACAGGCTGCGTGGAGGCAGGCGCAGCCGAACTGCTGGCAGGCGAGGACTCGGTTTGCAGCGCGGAGGGTTCGCGCACCGAACCAGACCCAGACCGCGCACCAGAAGAGGACGCAGCCCCACCGGACGAGCTGTCGGCTTTTGGCACATTGGCCACACTGTTTGCTGCGGGTGCGTTCTGCTGCTGCCATTCGGCTTCCTCCTCTCCGGCGAGGCCGGGTGATGTGCGGATGCCCTCGTCGATGCCGGGGGCGGTGCTGGAGGGGCTGCGCACCGCATCCAGATCCTTCTTCAGCTCATTGCGCACCGTGCGCACGGCCCACACTCCGGCCGCTGCCGCCGCCAGCAGACAGGCGGTGAGCACCAGTGCAAAGGCCTTGTCCCGCAAAAACTTTCTGAATTGCTCCATCGTTCGTTACTCCAATCCATCTTTGTGTACGGAATCGTTTCTTTGGTGGTAGTTTGGAGCGATGGAGCGGGGTTTATTCATCAGGACGCAAAAAGGCCCCGGCGGACCGGGGCCTAACGAGTTCATGATTCAGCGGGCGGCCATTGCTGCGGCTGAGGCTCAATCCCCAAAAGCACCTTTGTCAATGCCACCGTCATTCTTATCAATTTTTATCCGGATTCTGATTCGGCTTATAATCCGGATTCTTTTCAGCAGTAGTCTTAAAGAGCGCGACCATGTACTTCTTACCGCCAACTTCGCCGGTCGCAACGGCAACATAATATTTGTCACCCACAGTCCAATTACGCTCACCATGATGACCCCACTCTGTTTCAGGAGCATTGATGGGAGTTCCGGAAGTCATCATCAGCTGATTTGCATAGTAAATATTCTTGTTCTTGTTGCCCGCAGACAGAGTTAAGCTAATATCGGCAAAGCCATACTGATACAGCGGCGAACCATCACCAATGTTTGCTTTAGCAAACTGCTTTGCCCATTCCTGCAGCTTCAGCCTTGCAGCTTCATTATTTATAACGGCATCGTACACATCCCCGAGGTTCTTAATGTCTTCCGAACCGATGTCCTTGCCGGCCTCATTCACGATCTCTGCCAGTGCGTTTACCTGACTCTGCAATTTTTCATCGCCCTTTTTGAAGGTAGTACCCACACCATAGACCTTCGACCAGTCATTCAGTGCATCGACCATCGTCACGGTAGCCGCACTGTTGTTGCAGCCCGTCAGGACGGACAGCGCCAGCACACCCGCGAGGGCGGCGGCGAGAACCTTTTTGAACAGTTTCATTCGAAAACCCTCCTCAATAAAAATAAGCTTTGTGTGATGCTGCCGCAAACATCGCCTGCCGCATCACTACACAAATTTTACCCCCCCCCGCATTCTGTCAACCTTTTCCTCGATTTTTGGCAAATAGCACAGTTATCATGATTCAAAGCAGGCATTCTGACAAAAAAGAGCCGCCGTGCAAATGCTCTGCACGGCGGCTCCCTTATTTTTTATGCAGCACAATCCGGGAAGTTTACGACCGTAATCTCTGCCACAGCCTTTTCGACGGTCTGCAAAATACGCTCTATCTTTTCTATCGTATCTGCCGACAGAACGACCTCACCGCACTGTTCACACTTCATACAGGGAACATTTTTGATGACAACGACACAGTTCTTTAGCTGTACGGTGTGGATAGTCGTGCCGGGCTTCATCTCGCCCTTGCAGAAAAAGCAGGTCATGTTCATTCCCCTTTCTTTCTTCGCTCTGTATAGGAGACATTCCAGTGCTCGAGGTCTGGCCAATAAGCTGTCAGTATCCATAATGCCTCCTCATGGATACCGCACACTACATGGAGCCAGCGGCCAGCCAAATTCACGCCCAGCACCAGACACGACGGACATCGGTAGTCGTCCGGGCGATATTCAATGATTTTTCCGCTCTGGATGGCCTGACGAATATCCGCCAAGCGGATACCCCGCTCATAAAGCCGAGCCTGAGAGTGAGCAGTCAGGAATATCCGCCCACCACTGGATAGTGTGCGCAGGTTTTCAATCGTCAATTCCACGCTCTGCCGGCCTTCTTTCGTTTTCTTTTATTATAGCATTCCCCTCTCATCCCGTCAATCATCGTGCAAAAAGCCCCCATCCAGCGTACCGGACGAGGGCCAAAAGAAGCACTTTAGTTGTTGCGGCTGCGGCTGTTCATGCCCAGCAGGCGGACGACATACAGGAAGATGTTGATGAAGTCCAGATAGAGGGTCAGTGCGCCGTAGATGGAAGCCTTCTCGGCCATCTCGGCGTCGCCTGCGTAGTAGGCGTAGATCTGGCGCAGCTTCTGGGTGTCGTAGGCGGTGAGCAGCATGAACACCACCAGACCGATGCCGCAGTAGAGCACCGAGGCACCGAAGCCAAAGCCGAAGAGCGCGCCCACGAGGCTGGTGACGATCATGGCCACCAGAGCCATCATCAGGCGGGGACCCCAGCCGGTGAGGTCCTTATGGGTGGTGGTGCCGTACACAGCCATGAGGCCGAAATAGACCGCCGTGGCGAGAAAGGCCATGACCAGCGTGCCCACCGAGAAGAGCAGGAAATAGTAGCTCAGCACCATGCCGTTGAGGATGGCGTAACCGAAGAATGCGGCCCGCGCCCCGTCGATGGACATCCTCTGCACCCGGGCACTGAGCATGAACACCAGCGCCAGCTCACCGATGGTGAGCAGGAAGTAGAGGGAATCGACCAGATAAATGAGCGGCGTGGTCGCCGTGATATAGGCCATTGCGAAGGTGACGAGCAGGCCGCCGGCCATCCAGCGGTAGGTGCGGGTCATATAGTCCGATGCGCTCATCGAAGGCTCCGCATAGCCGCGGTCATAGTTGTTGTAATCCATAGGGAATCCTCCATTCAAAATCAGGGCGTCGGCCTCGGCCTTGCCCCGGTCTACGAAATATAGTATACTGCATAGAAATGAACGATTCATGAAAAAGGCTGTGATATTTGATGTCCCTCGGACTTTATCTGCATATTCCTTACTGTTTTTCCAAATGCCGGTACTGTGATTTTTACTCTGCCCCCGGCCAGCGCGGCGTCCCACGGGCCTATGTAGACGCCCTTTTGCGGGAACTCTCCCGGTTTGCGCCGGACGCGCCCCTGCGGCCGGACACCCTTTATTTCGGCGGTGGAACGCCCAGTCTGCTGGACCCGGCAGACGCCGCCCGGCTCATCGCCGCCGCGCAGCCCCTGCCCGGGGCCGAGATCACGCTGGAAGCCAACCCTGAGACCGTGACCGAAGACTCCCTCCGGGCATTCCGGGAGGCGGGCGTCAACCGCATCTCCTTTGGCGTCCAGTCGGCCCGGGACAGCCAGCTCAAGACGCTGGGCCGTCCCCACACCGCGAAACAGGCCCGTGCAGCCTTTGCCGCCGCACGCCGGGCCGGGTTCGAGAACATCAGCGGCGACATCATGCTGGCCCTGCCCCATTATACGCAGGCCGAGTTCGACGAGACGCTGGAGCTTATCGAGGAGGGCGGCGCGACGCACATTTCGGCCTACCTCTTAAAGATAGAGCCGGACTCTGCCTTTGGCCGGACGCCCCCCGAGGGCCTGCCCACCTCCGACGAGGCGGCGGACTTCTACCTCTATGCCGTCGAGCAGCTGGAGCACCACGGGTATCTGCAGTACGAGATCTCGAACTTCGCCCGCCCCGGCTATGAGGGAAAGCACAACCTCATCTACTGGGACTGCGGCGACTATCTTGGCATCGGCCCCGCCGCCCACTCCTGCATGGGCGGCAAACGGTTCTACTACCCGGCCGACACCGAGGCTTTCCTGCGGGACGAGGCCGCGCCGGTCATGGACGGCGGCTGCGGGGCGGAAGATTATCTCATCTTACAACTCCGCCTCCGCAAGGGCCTGAACCTCGACGAATACAAAAAGCGCTATGGCAGGGAGCTTTCCACCTCGCAGCGGGCTTTCGTGCAGAACTGCGTGAAGAGCGGCTACGCCAGCTTCGACGGCCGCACCCTCGCCCTCACCCCCGCCGGGCTTATCGTGCAGAATAGCATCCTCGCCGAGCTGCTGTGAGCCTCAGTGGAGGACAAAGCTCAGGGCCGCCAGCACAAAAATGCCAACGATGTCGGTGATGCGGCCCACCCGCTGCATCGAGTAGTACCAGTCGGTCGGCTCGCCGCCGTACACCTCCAGCCCATGGCGGAGATCCCAGAACAGCAGCGGAAAGCGGAGATCCAGCAACAGCAGTAGCGCCAGCGCCCCCATCGGCAGCAGGAAGGCCACGCTGCCCCGGGTCTCCCGCCGTCCGCCGACGGCCACATTGTAGAGCCAGCCGCAGCTGGGCCAGAGGTCGGCCTTCTGGTATTCGCCATTGACGATGACCTTCACCTCGTCGGCCAAGTCCCCGTCGTCCTCCCGCCAGAGGATGGCATCCCCGGGGTCGCCCAGCGCGCTCCCGGCAAAGATAAGCGCCCCGTCCTGATAGATCTTCACCTCTGCGCTGTCCTTCGCCTCGATGCGGTAATGCCTCGTCTCTCCGCCCAGCGTGAACGCCGCCTCGGCTTCGCTCTCCGTCCCGGAAAGCTGCAGGGTGTAGGCCGCATAGGCGTCCTTGCCCGAAAAGCTGCCGTCTGCCTGCCGGTACAAAAAGGCGTCCCGCAGCCAGACCCCCGGACGGAGGACAGCGAATAGGTAGACGCCAAGCAGTACGCCAAGCAGTACGAGACAGACGATCCAGCAGGTGCTCGTCTGCATTTTGTGGAAGATCGATCCTTTCATACAGCTTTCTCCTTGACAATCCACGTTAAAACGCATATACTAGAAATACAAAAGGTGCTGCCCCAAAAACGGCTAGCTCCTTACCATACGCGAGCAAAAAAGATTGACCGGCATACTTGGGGAAGTAGGTGGCGGTCAGTCTTTTTTGTTTTTATGATTTTTGTCGTCATGGCTGATTTTCCATGTAATGTCGAAGACACCATAGGCTACGCTGAAGACGAGCGTCAACAGCAGCAAAACCTCGGACAGAGTCATGCGCCATCCCTCCTTCTGCCAGAACATCGGGAGTATGCGCCAAAAAAGCCGCTCTCCCGATGCCTGTTCACTCGAAAGTTAAACAAGAGCGCATCGGTAAGGAGCGTTCGCCGCCTGCGTTTGAGGCAACACCTTTGCAATCCGGAGACTGCATTCCTAGCATAGCATAAATTCTTTCAAATTACAATCGCCCTACCCCAATTCAATGACCCTCCACCCCAACTCCCGGATGGCCGCTTGGTCATGGGTCGCCAACAGGACGGGCTTTGCGCCGCAGCGTGCTTTGAGCATGGCCGCGGCCTTTTTCATGGCGGCGGGGTCCATCCCGGTGAACGGCTCGTCCAGCAGGAGGGTGTCACTCTCGGCCCAGAGGGCGCGCAGGAGGGCGGCGCGCCGCTTCTGGCCGCCGGAGAGCTTCCGGGCAGGCAGGGCGAGGGCCTCATCGTCGAGTCCAAGCTGTATAAGGTCCTCTCTTATCTGCTCTTTGTATTTCGTTTTTGCCTTGTACTGCTCTGCCGGGAGCACCAGCGCCACATTTTCCTCTGCGGTGAGCTGGGGGCAGAGCCTGTCCTCCTGAAAGACCGCGCCGACCCGGCCCACCCCCTCCACGCTGCCGGAGGTGGGCACTTCCAGCCCCATCAGGATGCGCAGCAGGGTCGTCTTGCCCCAGCCGCTGGGTGCCCAGAGCACCGCCGGGCCGTCCACCGTCAGGGACAGACCTTCGAAGAGCGTTTTCTCTCCAAAGAGTTTTGTCAGACCATTTATTTCCAGTTTGTTATGATATTCTTCCATTTTTATGCCCCCTCTTCGCCCAGAACTGCCGCCACCGCCCTGTCCAGCAGGGCGAGGAAGAGCTTTTCGAACACCGCGCTCAGCAGGATGATGACGAAGGTCCATGCAAACAGCTCCCCGGTGGAGAGGGTGATCTTCGCCCGATAGAGGGCGTCGCCGATGCTGCCGTCGGGCAGGCCGATAACCTCCGCCGCCACGCCGCTCTTCCAGCAGATGCCCAGCGCCACACTGCACCCCTGCCGGAACGCAGGCAGCACCGCCGGGAGCCAGACGGCCCGCAGACGCCGCCCCAGCGGCAGGCGGAACACCTGCGCCATCTCGAGGAGTTGGCGGTCGGCGCTCCCGATGCCGGTGCGCACCGCACCGTAGAGGACGGGCAGAACCATCAGGAAGCTGATGAGGACCGACAGGGACGAACCGCTGACCCACACCAGCGCCAGAATGATGAAGCTGGCCACCGGAGTGGCCTTGACCAGCTGCATCACCGGGACGAGAAGGGCGTCCACCCACTCCCATTTTTCCGCCGCCACCGCCAGCACGGCGCTGGACAGCGCGCCCAGCCCGAAGCCCAGCAGGATGCGCCCGGCGCTGAACGCCACCCGCTGCCAGAACTCCGCCTGCGGCAGAAGCTGCACCAGCGTCTCCAGCGCCTGCACCGGCGAGACCAGAAAGACCTCCTGCCCGATGGCCATTGCCGCCGCCTGCCAGACGCCCAGCCAGAAGACCGATGCCGCCAAGAGCTGAAGGCGGCGTTTTTTTGTTCTTTCCATCTGTTTCTCCGCTCCTCTCTTTTTCCGCTTTCAGAATATCACATCATGTGAAAGAATACAATCCTTCATCTTTTCTTCTCTTGACATGAAGGCAATAAGCCTCTACACTGTAATAAAGCAATCTGCATTTCATATTTTACGCGCTCCTGCGCATGACTGGGAGAGATGACCATGCACGAATCCACGCAGGCCCTCCGGGGCAAAAAGCTCCTTCTGGTGGGGTTTACCCTGTTCTCGATGTTCTTCGGGGCGGGCAACCTCATCTTTCCGCCCTTCCTCGGCGCACAGGCCGGGACGGCGCTCTGGCCCGCCTTCGCAGGCTTTGCCGTCAGTGCCATCGGCCTGCCCATCGCGGGCGTGGCGGCGGTGGCTCGGGCGGGCGGGCTGTCTGTGCTGGCCGGGCGGGTGCATCCCCGCTTCGCGCAGGTGTTCGCCGTGCTGGTCTACCTGTCCATCGGCCCCTGCCTCGCCATCCCCCGCACAGCCAGCACCTCCTTTGAGATGCTGACCCCGCTGGTGGGGCGGAGCGGGCTGGGGCAGTTCCTCTACTCCCTCCTGTTCTTCGCGGCAGCATACTTCGTGGCCCTCCGGCCCGAAAAGCTGACCCAGCGGCTGGGCCGCATCCTCTGCCCCGCTCTGCTGGTGCTCATTGTGGTGCTGTTCGCGGGCTGCCTCCTCCGCCCTGCTGCCTCCGGCTATGGCGTGCCCACTGCGGCTTACGCCGCCTTCCCCGCCGCGCAGGGAGTATTGGACGGCTACCAGACCATGGATGCGCTGGCGGCGCTCAACTTCGGAGCCGTCATCGCCCTGAATATACAGGCCGTCGGCATCACGGAAGAAGCCGCCGTGCGGCGGGGCACCATCCGGGCCGGACTCATCGCAGGCGGGATGCTGCTGGTGGTCTACGCCATGCTGACCCACATCGGCGGCATCTCGGGGGCAGCGTTCCCCGGCTGTGACACCGGCGCGGCCGTCCTGACGGCGCTGGCCGACGGCCTGTTCGGCCGGGTGGGACAGGTGCTGTTAGCCGCCATCTTCGTCATCGCCTGCTTCAACACCTGCGTAGGACTCATCGCCAGCGTGGGCGAATACTTCCATGAGCTGCTGCCCCGGCTGTCCTATCCTGCCATCGCGGCTTTCTTCGCACTGATGAGTATGCTTCTGGCCAACATCGGCCTCGCGGACATCCTGAGTCTCTCCGTCCCGGTGCTGAACGCCATCTACCCCATCGCCATCATCCTCATCGTGGTGGAGTTTCTGCCGGAGCGGTTCCAGCGCCCTCCGGTCTGGCGGCTGGGCGTCCTCTTTACCGCCCTTCAGAGCATCCCCGCCGCCCTGCCCTTCGGCCCTCTCTCCGGGTTCATGAACGCCCTGCCCCTGAGCAGCCTCGGCTTCGGCTGGCTTCTCCCGGCCCTCATCGGCATCGGTGCCGGCCTCGTCTTATAACGTGAAAAAACTGCCGTACAGCTGTGCGGCAGTTTTTCGTTGCAAAACTTACTTTGCAGAGTTGCGGATGGCCGCCATGACCTTGCGGAGGACGGACGGCTCGGTGTAGTAGAAGCCATCGTCCGGCAGCTTGCCGCCCACAGAAGCGGGCGAGGCATCGTAGAGCACCTGCAGATAGGCGGAGATGTCCTTCTTCATTTCCTCGCCGTTGCGGTAGACGATATTGCACTTGGGCAGGGCCTTTTTTGCGATTGCCGCCTTGGCCACCACACCGACCTGCTCACACAGGGCGGCAGTTCCGTCGATGTCCTCATTCGCAGCCTTGACGCTCTTCTGGTAGTCGGTCAGGAAGGCGGCGATGACGTCCGGGTTCTTTTTGGCATACTCGGTGCGCACCACGGTGACGCCGGTAATGAGCTGGGTATCGCAGACCTTGTTCCACTCGCGGGTCAGGTCAAGGACGACGCGGAGGCTGCTGTCCTTCATCTGGGCGGCAGTGACGTAAGGCTGGGGCAGAACGGCGATGGCGTCCTTCTTGGCAGCGGCCATCTGGGCCGTGACCTCAGAGGCCTCGCTGTAATACTCGATCTTCACGTCCCTGTCGGGGTCGAGGCCGTTCTTCCGGAGCAGATAGCGCAGGACGTATTCCGGCGTCGTGCCCTTGCCGGTGGAGAGGATGGTGCGGCCCTTGAGGTCGGCGAAGCTGTGGACGGTGTCGCCCTTCTCCACGACGTAGAGCACGCCCAGCGTGTTCACTGCCATGACCTGAATGCCGCCGTTCGTCTTCTGGTAGAGGGTGGCGGCGAGGTTGGCCGGGATCGCAGCCATATCGAGGTCTCCCTTGATGAGCTTGGGCACGATCTCATCGGCTGCGCCGTAGAGCTGCAGGTCGTAGTCGAGGGAGGCAGTGCCCTCCTTCTCCATGCTCAGCAGGTTGACGAGGCCCATGGTGGTGGGGCCTTTCAGGCCGGCGATCCGCACCTTGGTGTTGGTCTTGGCCGATGCGCCGCAGGCCAGCACGCTGACCATCAGCACCAGCGACAGCAGCAGAGATGTCAGTTTTTTCATTTTGTACAGTTCCTCACTTTCATCGGGATAAATTTTCCCGCAGAAAATTTGCAAAAACCATTTGCTTTACGCCCCCAAGTTTACTATAATAAAAGAAAAAATACCGTTGCGTATGCAACGGAATCGCAGAAGGGCGGTGAGGGCCCGGGGAAAACCTCACGGAATGGGTATGGAAAACTATCTTCCGCTGTTACAATCCACCTCTCTGTTCGCCGGGCTGGAGGCCGAATCGCTCCGGGTCCTGCTGGGCAACGTGGGAGCCGTATTGCGCACCTACAGCCGGGGCGAGACCCTCGTGCTGGCCGGGCAGACCAACCGCCGGGTGGGCGTGGTGCTCTCGGGCACCATCGAGGCCTATCACCCTGCCGCCAGCGGGGCGCGTCTGCCCATCAGCCAGATGGGGCCGGGCGGCGTGTTCGGCGACGTGTTGGGCGGCTCGAGCCTTTCCAGCCCGGTGACGGTGATGGCCTCCGCCCCCTGTGAGGTGCTGCTGATGCCCTACGAAAAGCTCCTGCTGCCCGGGGCCGACCCGGCCCGCCAGCGGGTGCTGCAGAATCTCGTGCGCACCATCAGCGACAAATACTTCCTCCTCTCCCGCCGGGTGGACCTGCTGCTGCTCAAGAGCCTGCGGGCCAAGGTGTGCGCCTACCTCCTCAGCGAGGCGGAGGTGCACCACAGCCTTACCTTCACCATCCCCTACTCCCGCATCCAGCTGGCCGATTACCTCAACTGCGACCGCAGCGCCCTCTCCCGGGAGCTGAGCCTCATGCAGCGGGACGGCCTGATGGAGACTTATCGGAGCAGCTTCAAGCTGCTGGAGCCGGAAGCGCTGAGAAGAATGGTGCTGTAACAGCCTCTCCCTTTGGGAGAGGTGTCACCGAAGGTGACGGAGAGGGCAAGGATGCTGACGGAAAAGCGCAGGCGCGGCGATAGTATCGCTCTGACAAAGAGCCTGCTTATCGCTGTGCGGTGGCTCTATCTCAGTTGGCTTGCCCTCTCAGGCGCTTCGCGCCAGCTCTCCCAGAGGGAGAGCCTTTATATAAAAGGAGAACTTCATCATGTCCAAACCTATCCTATGGATCGTCATCCCCTGCTACAACGAGGAGCAGGTGCTGCCCATCACGGCCCCCCTGTTCCTGAAAAAGATCAACGACCTCGCCGCAGCGGGCCTTGTCAGCGAGAAGAGCCGGGTGCTCTTTGTCAACGACGGCTCCCGCGACGCCACATGGTCCCTCATCCAGAAGTTTGCCGCTGAGGACGAGCACTTCATCGGCATCTCCCAGAGCCGCAACCGCGGCCACCAGAACGCCGTTCTGGCCGGGCTGATGGAGGCGCTCCACAGCGGCAGCTGCGACATTACCATCTCCATCGACTGCGACGGTCAGGACGACATCAACGCCATAGACGAGATGGTCAAGAAGTATCTCGCCGGGGCCGAGGTGGTCTATGGCGTGCGCAGCCGCCGGGACACCGACACCTTCTTCAAGCGGTTCACCGCCGAGGGCTTCTACCATGTGATGA
>OGKF01001001.1_pt1 | contig 13948 bp, 18 predicted proteins | sample 1572391 | NCBI WGS metagenome assembly OGKF01 (sample SAMEA2582095, study PRJEB24529) | metagenome | biome: Human gut stool | place: China | collected 2011
CTAGGAGCTGCCGCTTTAAAGTGCTAAAGTATTCCCCCAAAACGGCATTCAATAGGCGGAGTTGTCTAATAAAACTTTAATACAGTGAAGCATAAGACTGGAATTATATCAATTATGGACACAATTAGAATAGCGTGAATAATGAGACAAGAGAGCCGACAAAGTATGAATTGTGTAGACAACATACCTTGTCAAGCTCTCTATTGTATGACTTTAGGAAGGTAAAGCGGTGACGCATTAAGTTTAGATATCTTTGTCAATAATCATTGACAGATTAGCAAAAAGTATGATATTATAATGATATCAAATGAAATGGAGGCAAAAAATATGAAAGTTTGTTGGTTTAGTACTGGGGTGTCATCATTTATGGCTTGCTATTTAACATCAGATATTGATAAGATATTATATACGCATGTTAGCAACCAGCATCCGGATAGCTTGAGGTTTTTGCATGATTGTGAATCTGTTTTGAATAGAGAGATAACAATTTTACAATCAAAAAGATTTGCAAGCGTTGATGATGTGATAATGAAAAGACGCGCTATCAATACTCCTTACGGGGCTCCTTGCACGGTGCATTTAAAGAAAGATGTTAGAAAAGAATGGGAGCGGGAGAACCCAGGGCATCACATCTATGTATGGGGGTTTGATGCGAACGAGAAAGAGCGGGCGCGTAGGCTGGTTAAAGCAATGCCTGACTATGAGCATGAATTTCCGTTGATAGAGTACGGAATAACCAAGTGTGAGGCTCATCAGTTTATCACTAAACTGGGCATAAGACGTCCAGCAATGTATGATTTAGGGTATAGTAATAATAACTGTATCGGTTGTGTTAAAGGGGGTATGTGGTATTGGAATAAAATACGGAAAGATTTTCCTGAGGTTTTTGCGAGGCGCGCTAAGCAGGAGCGGGAAATCGGACACAGCTGTATAAAGGGTGTGTTTTTGGATGAGCTAGAACCCGGTCGTGGCAGAAAACAAGATGAGATAGTGACAGAATGCGGAATAAATTGTGAGTTATCTTGGCTTAACTTAAAGGAGGAATTAAAACATGATGAGAAAAGACATTAAACACATTAAAGGTATAGGCTTTGACGATGGCACCGATACCATCGTCAAGGGTATCATGGAATCTGAGAGCGTGTCATACGCACATGCGGTTAGAATACTCATTAGAATAGCATATGACATGCTAGACATGTATCCAGACATGATTGAGGGGTACACCGATACTATTTATAGCTGGCGAAAAGGAGAATGACCGTGTTTAAATTAGCATTGAGTATAGTGGTACAATGCGTTATTATAGGCTTGGCTTGTGTAGCTATTGTTAATATCATTTGGGGGGTATATTAATGGCACTTAAAGAAAAAACATGGCAAGATTATGAATATCAGGGTGCCTACATGCTGGCATCAGCGGAAGATCTCCGGCGTGTCGTGCGAAGAGCCGCAAAGGCAGCAAATCAACGCCTGTTACGCCGTGAGAGAGCCGGACGCACGAAGGGCGCTTATGCCGGAACCATGGTGGCGCTTGGTAGGCTAGGGCGGAGACGTTTTACCGAGTCTAAAAGCCGTCTTGATAAAATGTCTATCAACGAATTGCGGCATGAATATGTTATATTGCGTGATTGGTTGAGTGCCAAAACGTCAACCATGCAAGGACTAAAGGCTACTGACGATAAACGCTATCAAACTGCTAGGGAGAGGGGATTTACGGGCACTCTGGAAGAATGGAACGAAATAGCAGAGTCATTTTTTACCGCTGAGCGAGAAAAATTTTTTGATTCGAATGCCATCTATATGCAAGTCACGGCAGGAAACGCGGATATTGTACAGAAAATAATCGAACGTAGTCAGGAAAAAAGCAAGGAAACGATTGACAAAGGTTCGCTGTTGGTTCGGCTAGTTAAAGCCGCAGCAGGTCGGAAGAAAGCTAGTCGTGGAGGTTAATTAATGCGAAAGTCTCAAGATTTAATGTGTTGTACACAGCCGGAGGAACTCATCTGGCAAATGTCAAAACGTGATTACTACAGCGTTCGGAAAAATAATCGCGCAAAAGCGGAGTATATAAACCTAACGTGCACTTTGGATATTGAGACGACCAATACGGAATCTGACGGTTTTTTGTATACAATCCAAGCTAATTTCGGCGGCGTGAACGTGCTGGTACGATACATTGAAGATTGGCTACGCATCATTGATATGCTGGTAGAAAATTTTGAGCTTAACCCTGAGCGTAAGTTAGTTGTCTACGTGCACAACCTTGGCTATGAACATATGTATCTCACGCAGATTATGCGCGAGTGGTATGGTCTGGCTGATATCTTGCTTACTAAATCACGTAAGCCTTTATACATCAGATATAACAACGGAATTGAGCTGCGGGACAGCTTGAAACTTTTCCAGAAATCACTGGCGGGGGCAACTAAGGGATTGCCTCATGCTAAAATGGTAGGCGACTTGGACTATAAAATTTACCGCACGCCGGATACACCATTATCTCCAGATGAGTGGAATTATTGCATCAACGATGTACAAGGATTGTATGAGGCAATCGAACGGCTCAAGTGGGAACATGGCTATAATACAGCGACCTTACCACTAACTAACACAGCGATGGTCATTGAAGAAATCAATAAGCACTGTCGCAAAGATGGTAAATGTATGCAGGCTATGAAAGATTTAAAACTGAACAAGCAGCAAACGCGTTTAGCGTATAAATGCATGGCGGGCGGAGACACGCACGGAACCAGGTGGCGATCCGGACGGGTCTATAAAAATTGCAATAGCTACGATTTAAAAAGCGCACATCCATCACAGCAGCTCTTGAAGAAATTTCCGTCCGGTAAGCCCATTACAATACCGGGCGGCACGACACTAGCTGAGCTTGACGCGCTAACTGAATCCGGGTATGGTTGGATCGCACAGATTTTTATTTATGACTTTGCTATCAAGCCTGAGTGCCCCAACCCAACTATCAGTATCAGCAAATGTGAGCAAATTGAGGAGTCCCGCGGAACAGATAATGGGCGTTTACTGGGTGCGCTGGGTGCTTTGGTTTATATGGATTCTAATGACTTTCAACGCTTTCGAGAGGGCTACGATTTTGATGAGACAGAGGTCGTAGCGATTGAGGCGGTCGCGTTTTATCTTAACTACTTACCAGACGGCTACCGTGAGGTTATCTTAGATAAATTTAAAATTAAAGAATCCGCGCCGGAGGGTTCAGAGAGAACGTTTTCTAAGATTTGTGTCAACACGGCGTTTGGTGCGTCTGCACAAAAGACCGTACGCGATGAGTACAGTCTACCAGATGGGGAGCTGCTCGATGCTTGTCACTTATCTTGGGAACGCAATCTTGAGGGGCTGGAAGAAAAAGACGTTGCCAAAAAACAGACCAATAAATTCCCCTTTTTATGGGGGCTATGGACAGCATCGTTATCGCGGCTGTCGCTTTGGGAGCTGCAAAAAAAGGTAGGTTGGGAAAAGCTCATTTACTGGGATACAGATTCGGTCAAATTTGAGGGAGCAAAAGTGCCGGAGGTTGATGCCGTATATAACGCACACGTCCGTGACTTATGTCGAGAGCGCGGTGCCGTCGTCCAGAATAAAAAAGGTAAGACGGTGTATATTGGTAGCGCGGAAGATGAGCACCCCGTAGTTAATTATGGTTACTCCGAGTTTATATTTTTACATGCAAAGTGTTACGCAGCCAAGGCTTGGGACGGGACGGCATACCAGATAGAGACGACGATCGCCGGAGTAGGTAAAAAAGAGGGTATCCGGGCTATGTGTGGGGATATATCTAATTTAAAGGACGGGCTCTATATTGAGCATGCAGGAGGTTTAAAGCTGACCTATCACGATGAGCCAATTAAGACAAGGTATGATTTTAAACGCCCGACACAATCGGCTAGTTGGATTTATATGTCAGACCGGGACTATTTAGTAAATTGGCAACCGGAGCAAGACCTAGACTGTGAAGTGATAAGTTCATAATTTGTTAACATTCGATTCATATGCTATTCATATTTTTTGATTATCTTATAGATAAGGAGGTGGTCTATATCAGTCATTTTGTTATTAAAGGGCATCGGGCGGCACTGAAAGAATTTAAAGCCAATCCACCGGAACGTGTGATTTTAGTTAGCAAGGAGGGGGATGTCAAGTGTTATGATTTTGAGGATTGGGTAAATGGATTAGACGGTACCTGGTATAGAGTCGATTGTACAGCAAGATTGTATTACAAAGTCCGCTCAGCGCAGTTGTCAGAAACTATGGTAAAAAGCACAGCTATTAAAATTTTAAAAGGAGAGTTATAATATGGGATTTAATGTAAAAAGCAGTAAGAAAGAAAACATTGAAAGAGTTGATTTTATTTTAAAAGATAGCGGTTGGTCGATTGCAAACGTCAGAGTTGTGACGGAGCATGTGGTATCCTTTACGCTCAAAATGCGTGGCTTATCACTTTACAATATGAAAGTGACGGAATCAACCAAGGGCGGAACGGCTGGTAAAATGTTTTTAAGTAACGGTCAGAGCAAGGGGTCGGATGGAAAATTTTATAACAACTATGCACTCTACCTGTCGGATGAGGACAAAGACATGATTATCAAAGCGGTTTGTGCTGAGGCAACCAAAGACGAGGAATGAATGACGGTGCCGGATGACAGCCCGGATATGCTACCGTTTTGATTAGGAGGTACTAAATGACAAAGTTAGAAATTAAGCAGTTGGTTAATAATATTGAGCATGGGATAAGAGTTATGGAGAGCGATCCTAACGTGAAGGAATATGTAATTAATAACATGACGATTTATAGGGAGGCTAATGGTTATAACATTTTTTATCCCAAACATTGAATTGAGAGGAGGAAGAGCCGGACAGTGTCCGGCTCTATTGCTATATGAAAAAGAAAATCGAACTTTACGAACCAGACGGCTGGATAAACATACCAGAGATAGACCGTCTGGGGACTTGGTGCAATGTTATCATCGGACCGCGTCAGGTGGGTAAAACCTACGGCACACTTAAGCAGCTTATTACCGAGCGCCGGATGTTTAGCTACTGGCGGCGCTCTGAGGACGAGCTGGAATTTATTACAAAAAATCCAAAGTACAATCCTTTTAGGGCTTTACGTAAAGAGGGACTAAACATTGATATTGTGTGTGCTGGTAAACATGACTATCGCATAGGCAATGCAACGTATGACGAGAAGGGGCAGCCGAAGCTGCAAGACGAAATCGCTACGGGTACAGCACTTTTGACAGTAGCCAAGCTCCGAGGTTTTGACGGTAGCGCGTACACTGACATTGTTTTTGATGAGTTTATCCCTGAGCAAATAGTTATCCAGCGTAAAGCGGAGGGGGATGCTTGCGTGAATGGTTATATCACTTTTGCTGGTAACCGGGAGCTTGAGGGCAAGCCGCCGCTCAAGTTATGGTTGCTTGCAAATGCTAACAGTATTAAAAGTCCTATTCTCAGTGCATGGGGGTTATTGCCAGCGGTTGAGCGGCTGATGAGGAGCCAGCAAGAATATCTAATAACCGACAGCAACGTCCTGGTAGCAATGCCACGCTCCGAAAAAATCATAGATAAGCGCAACGAAACCGCGGCGATGCGGCACTTGCGAAAAGCTGGCGGAGCCGTCTACGGCATGGCAGCGGAAAACCGTTTTGCTTATGATGATTTACAATCGGTGCGCCCGCAGAGTTTGAAGGGAATGAAACCGCTCATGCAGGTTGCCGGACTTTTTATTTACGAGCACACCGGATCGCTTTATGTTTGCGGAGTTAAGCACAACAAGCGCCCTATTTACGGCGATACTGTTGACGATTCTGTCCGCTGCCAGATGGATAACCCACAGTTGCGTCAAGCCTATTTTGCTGGGTACGTCTATTTTGATTCCGCGCAGTCACTTATTAAGTTTAGAGATTTTTTTAATATTAAAGATTGACTTTAATGTTTTAATGTGTTATTTTGTGATTGAGGGGGCAGCCGCACAAAGCAAACAGACCGGAAGTCTGAGCGGTGGGTTTTTTGCTTACCTTATGCCCTCTTTTATTTCCGGTCATACAACCTATAAGGAGGGGTAAAAAATGTTATCTTTTGATGATTTTTTAAAAGTTTTTGATGCTTATGGTAAATACATCGCACAGTCTCCAGCAGCTCCGGCAGCTCCGACAGCTCCGACAGCTCCAGCAGCTCCAGCAGCTCCAGCAGCTCAGGCAGCTCCGACAGCTCCGGACGGTATCGCACAGATGCTTACACAGATGCAGGCGCAGCTTAACCAGATGCAGACACCCGCGCCGACAATCAGCACTGTTGAGCCGGTATCGGTTGATGATGTTATCGCTAAAATTTTTGAGTAAGGGGGTGCGGAATAATGGCTAATGTATTAACACCTGTTGACGTGTATACCATCGTCAACGAAATGAACAAAAATATGTTCGGTAGTAATGCCTTGACCGCGGTCGATACAAGTTCTTTTGTCACGGTCGGAGAGGCAATGTTACGCAGCGGAGTTGAGAACACGCTTAACGCGCTAGGTCTGGTAGTAGGTAGAACGGTCGTCGCCGTAAGACCATACGATGGGATGTTCCGTCTTACGGAGTTTACGGATGATTCTTGGGGAGCTATCCAGCGCAAAATTTCTTATTACTGGGACGGCTGCGAGCAGGCGACCGACTGGAATACAGACAAGGCACCGGAGCAGTTGAAAGATGGCAACTCGGTTGACATGTATAAGATTCATAAGCGCTACCCCCTGGAAATTCGGTTTTGCGGTCTCAAAGTGCTCCAGAAATCATATACGACCTGGCTCTATCAGCTGGAGCGTGCCTTTAAATCAGAAGCCGAGTTTAGTGCGTTTTTTGTCGGACAGGCTACGGAGGTACGAAACGAGCTTAACATGATTCGAGAGGCTGAGAATCGCTTGACGGTGCTTAATGCCATTGGTGCAACCTACAACACGGGGGGCGCTGCATCAAAGCGCAACCTGACTAAGCTGTTTAACGATGAGTACAGCACAACGTACACGACGGCGCAGCTCTTAAATGAGCATATCAAAGAGTTTACCGAATTTTATATCGTGCAGCTCAAAAATGACATGGACATGCTCAAAGGCAATCATGACCTTTACCATTTAACGCCTATTAAAAATGACGATGATGGTCAGCCGCTTAAGCTTTTGCGGCATACTCCAATGGAGTATCAGCGACTGTATCTCTACAAGCCGCTTGTACGTAAGACCGAGGCGCGTGTCATGGCTGAGATTTTTAATGACAACTATTTAAAGTTACCGCAGTATGAAGGCGTCATGTACTGGCAGAATCCGAGCGCACCAGCTGAGGTAAACGTCACGCCGAACCAGCTTAACATTACTGACGGATCATCTAAGACGGGAGACGCAGTAGACCTTAAGCAGGTCGTGGGTCTCCTTTACGACCGGGATGCTATCGGCACTCACTATCATATTGATAGAGTCCTCACCACTCCGGTCAATGCTAAAGGCGCTTACTATAACACCGTTTACCACTGGGCAAAGGATCACCAGCTTGACCAGACCGAGAATATCATCCTCTATTACATGGAGGATGCGGAGGTGTAATAAATGGCACGTACTGCTTATTTTGGTAAAATCTATAAAAAATTCAATTCAACGCTCCAGCCGGACTATTCAGGCTGGAGCGAATATGATATTGTTTTTAAGCAGGGTTTTGACGTTGACAATCCCACTATTATCCTATCAAACTACGGCGGAGACCCGCCGACCTGGAACCAGTTTTATCTACCGGATACAGCAGCTTGGTACTGGATAACAGCTTGCAAGGCAATCGCAAACGGACGTTGGGAGATATCTGGTACAATGGACGTTTTAGCAACCTACAAGGCTGCTATCCTTATTACAGATTGTTATATTGAGTACGGGTATAATCAGGACGCTTCGGGGGCGGTCTACAGGCTGCCTGATGTACGTCAAAATGTTTCGCAGGTGCCGCAGATTGCTAAGGCATCCGCTGATATTACGGGTGGAGCTATCAATCCGGTTGGAGCTTACATTTTAAGCGCCGTAGGTAGCAATAACGGCGTACAGACCTACGGACTTGTAACGCATGAGATACAGCGGCTTGTAAATAAAGTGAATGATGACATCAAAAGCGCCCTAGAGCCTGATGCGACAATCGAGGATGTAATGCGTTATTTTACCATTAATAACGTCCTGCAAGGGTCTGCAATATCCTCTATTAAATCATGTGTGTGGGTGCCGCTTACAGTCCAAAAAATACCAAACGCGACAACAAAGCGTGTTTATTTGGGGGATTTTGATACAGGAGTTGATGCTTACGAAATAACACAGCCCTTGTATACAGTAAAAACGTCTATCGCCATTCCCTGGCAGGTTGCGGACTGGCGGCGAATGAATTGCCAACTATCATTATACCTGCCCTATAACGGCACTATCACAATACCAATTGACCAATGCAACAACGCGGCAACAGTAGATATAACATGGGTTTTTGAGTGGATAACGGGGACATGTACCGTGCGAGTCGATTGTGCCGGGTATACAGTTTACACTGGATCCTCGTCTCTGGCAGCAACATATGCGATCGGGTCTAGTAACGTACCGGTCGGCAATTTTGTGTCCGGAGTATCGTCGGTTGTGTCAGGAGCTGTTAAAGCCGGTACCGGTATTTTGTCTGGGGTGGCTACAGCAGGCACAGCTGGTGCGTTTGCAGGAGCCTTTATGAGTGGTGGCGTGACTGATATAATGTCAGGAGTCCAACAAGCGATCTCACCAGTAGTGCAGTGCGCAGGGTAGATGTCCGGATCTGCATCCGCCGGACAGTCACAGCTTGCTGAGCTGCAGGTGCTTTACTATCAGCCAATCGACGATGCTGGTTTTAGTGCCGTGTACGGGCATCCGGTCATGAGGATGGGGCGTCCGGTTACTGGGTATTGTAAAACGCGCGGTTTTAGCTGTGCGGCTAATGCTAGGAGTTATGAGCTGGGACTCATCAGCCAGTTAATGGATACAGGAGTATTTATAGAGTAGGAGGCGATAATTTGATTGCTTATAATTATGGAGGCGCTTATGACCAATATACCGGATATTGTGCCTCCAATATCGGCTACAACACTTTTAGTCAGCAGTACTGGGAGAGATCCCTATTCCAACGCTGCAAGGCTCTGTTTGACTTTACGGGCTTACCGGATGCAGCACCTAACCAGGTGCAGTGGGACAATGACGCTTTTTTATGGGGGCTTTTTAAACTGGGCTTTATGACGGTGTTTGATACAAAAACCTACGGTCTGGTTGTACAGCCTGGAACGCCTACTGGATACGGCTTGCAATACCAACCTACGGGTGTCCAGATACAGACTCCGTTTTTTGCTTTTACCCGCCCGATTGTAATAGGTAAGGAGTGCGAGCTTATCAAGCTCACGCCAGACTATACGGGCATATGGGATATCATTACTAAGTACGCAACAGAGCTAAAATTTAATGACGTTGCTATACGGCTGAGTCAAATTAATGCGCGTTTTGCTTACGCGGTTGCCGCAACCGACGAAAAGAGTGCGCGAACCATCAAGGCAATCCTTGAGCGGCTTGCAAACGGCGAAGAGGGTGTCGTATATGATGCAAAACTCAACCGTAATTTTGGACAGGACACGGAGTCCGCGCCTTGGATTCAGTTTGACAGAGATTTAAAACGTAACTTTATATATCCGGAGCTTCTGGAGGCGCGGCGTACTATCCTAACTGACTTTTACAGAGAGCTAGGTGTACAGTCAGCATCCGACAAGAGGGAGCGGCAGAATCTCCCGGAGACAATGGCATACCAGGCGGAAACGTTTAACCGTCGGCAGGTCTGGGAGTTGTCGTTGCGTAAGTCAATCGACCGTGTTAATAGGATGTTTGGCACACAGATAGATTTTAAATTTAATGAGCCGTCCGGCTTGGAGGGAGGTGCAGCGGATGCTGACAAATCAGCAAATAGCATCGACGGGATTACTTGACCTGCTTTATTATGATAATACCATCATGGATAATTTTACCGTACCAGATGGCATTGATAGACAGCTTGCACTTGACACCATTTCTCAGCGCTGCGGGCTGACTCCGCTATATCATCCCGATCCCGCTTGGCTCAAGTTTTATATCGGCAGGTGGTGCAGTAAAAATGCAAAAACATGGGAAGAGCTGTATAAGACTACAATCCAAGACTATAATCCTATTTACAATTACGATAGGACTGAGGAGACAACTGACACCCGCAGCGGGACGCGTACATTATCAGAGGATACCAGCAGCAACACCAAGCAAAACGGCGACACCAGTGTTACTGATACCAGCAGCGACAACAGCGAGCACACTACATCTGCGGATAACTCAGACACGTACGAGCCGGGATATAAAGACGTATCAAGTCGGCAAGATACTCAAGCCAGCGAGTCAAGCAATCGCGTTGATGTGACTGGCGACCGTGCTGTTGATGAGACAACAGGCGAAACCTATTCGCACAAAATGCGAGCTTTTGGCAATGTGGGTGTTACCACGACACAAGAAATGTTGTCTGCTCAGCGAACACTTGTTCGTTACAATGTTTATGATGAGATAGCTGATTCTTTCAAGGAAGAATTTTGCTTATACATCTATTAAAGGAGGTAGCATATGACAGTAAACGACATCATCAGTTTAATTCAGTCGGTTGGTTTTCCGGTCGTGATGTGCGGGGCGCTCTTCTGGTATATGATTAACCAGACCAAGGAGCACGCCGCTGAATCAAAGGAGATGCGTGAAGCTATCAGCGCATTAAACGTCGCGATTACAAAACTTACTGACAAATTAGATAGGGAGGAGGTAAAATAAATGTATTCCATTTCGGGTAATAAGATTCACTGGCCTGCTAATGATGTAACTCCTGTAATTCTTAAATGCGTTTATCATTCCAACCCCTCACATTAACCCTAACTATGCGGCAGACTGCGCAAAACTTTTAACTGAGGGATACGATGGCTTAATAGGAGGTAGCAATGAGTAAATATATCATCGACACTGATACAGGGTCTTGCACCCCATATGTGGAGGACGGCGCGGCAGCGCCGTCAATCTCCAAAAAAGAAAAAATGGTTAGGATGCTGGCAGAGCATCGCGGAGATGCCGAGTATACCGGATTTGTCGCCACTATTCAGAAATGGTTTTACGGATCGGTTGTGCATGCGAGTTGGTGCGCTACTACCATCAGTTATTTATTGGCACAGGTGGGACTGGGAGACATCAAAGCCGAAAACGTCAAAACTTTGCTTGATAAAATATCAGCATCGGGTAAATTTGAGTTACTTGATAAGACATGTGACGTTGAGCGCGGAGACATTCTTTTTTGGTTATGGAGTGGTAACGTTATGACAGCATCCAGCTCCAAACATGTTGGTATCGCAGAGCATCCGAGTACAGGCAACACGATTTATTGTCTGGGTGGCAATCAAAAAGATAAGATTTGCACCCTTGCATATGAACGTAAATATCTGTTTTGCATCGCACGTTTAAAGGAGGTGTAGTATGAGTAATTTATCAGACAAACCTTGGTTGATACCGGGGCATATGTATCAGTATGATATCGGTTGGTTAGTCGACAAACTGCTATCATTTGAGACTGAGCTAAACACAGCGATTGACCTTAAAACCATCCATTATGCAGACCCTATCCAGTGGGATATCACTACTCAGTACAGTCCAAACACGGTTGTTGTAGACCCTAAGACGGGTACTGCATACATGTCTAAGGTGCCAGTACCTGCGGGAGTGCTATTAACTAATACCGATTACTGGGTTGTTATTTTTAACTATCAGCGCATTTATGATAAAATTATGTCTGGTGTGGCGTTTAATGACAAGGACAATCTTAACGCTACCAAGGATTTGCTTGTTAATGACTTAGTTTGGTATGGGGGCGATTTATACAGATGTACCAGAGCGATCCCCAAGGGCACCACTTACATCCCAGGTACCAACTTAACGCCTACTACCATTGCAGACTGCTTAGCGACCTACTACGGGCGTGACCGGGTGGCGCAGGTGCTTAACGACACAGTTAATGTATCGGGGGACTACACACTCAACGCCGGGGATATCGCGGAGACGGCTAGTAATGTTACCATACACAGCACGCGGGACATGTTACTGGATGCGGACGGTAACATGACGGAGCAGGTCACGGGTGAAAAGACTTCGGAGATTAGCGGCAAGCTGACCGAGATAGTCACTGGCAGCCGAGAGATTGACGTTGGAGGCGATACGACTGAAAATTTTACTGGACAGCTGGAAATCAACGTCGGCGGTGATGCGACTGAAAATTTTAGTGGTGAGCACATTGTAAATGGTAATAATGAAAGTAACACCTATACCGGGGACGTCACTAATATTGCTAACAAATTTATTTTTACAAGTAAAGAAAAAAATTTTCCAATTAATTTTCCAGATAAAAGTTTAGATTTATATAATCTTAAATTAACACCTGAGTATTTGTTTACGCCTAGCAATCCTAATAACATAGCTGATGAATTAAACGAACTTTTAAAGATCACAAGCGTTTCACTTTCTACGGGAAACTATACAATTACTAAACCAATATTAATACCCGTGGGAAAAACTCTAAACGGTAATGACTCAATTATTAATAAATCATTTACCGACTATGGCGTTGTTATCGGAAATGACCCAACGTTAGGTGACACAAATTATGGCATTACTGGAATGTATCATATTACTATTAATTGCAATAATGTCGGGTCTGGAATATTAATAAATAGTAAACGTTGTAACTTACAAAACATCAAAATTAGAAATAGTGCTACATCTGGAATTGATATTTTTAAACCTGAGTATAGCGGTAGCCCTAGTGACTGTCAAATAAATAACATAGACATTATCAAAGATGATGGTAGCACTTATTCAACTTATGGCATGAGAATATATGGCTCGGATAATAACATATCGAATGTTAGAACACTTTTTACTAAAGTAGGGTTTTATATTTCTGATAGGGGTTCAAGCACATTCTTTACAGATTGCCACCCACTAGCTTTTTCGTCGGAAATTAACGGTTGGTTGGACAGTATTGGCTGGGATGATTATTCAAATAATACATTTATTAGTAATTGCTACGCTGATAACTTTTGCACGTGCTATAAAGTTAATAATCCAAATAGTATGTTATCAATTTGTAATTTAAAATATTTTTGCTGGGAATATAACAGACAGGCTGTTAGAACTTTTTTATCACTTAATAGCGGTTGCTTCGTAAATGCTATAGGTCTTGATGTGCCTGTTAACTCAACAATTAGAAAAGTTGATTTTCCTGCTGGCTATTTTTACCTTGGTAATGACAGAATTAACCTATCATTTGTTAACCCGAATGAGCCGAGTGCGTTTAATGAAAACGACTTCGGTAATCTGTCATTATACAGATTCTATAACAAATACTTTAAAGAATTTAATAATGCCCCGAATAAATTTCACTTGGTTGGTGTATGCAAACTTTTGCGACCGGATATGATGTGCTCAAGTATAACTATTATTGCGGATGAATTTTCAATTAATGGATTGACAGTATCAAAAGCAGGTACTATAAACAAAGGAAACGGAACTGATACTGATCTAACTGTAGAAATCAGAAAATCTGCATCAGATCTCGATACTAATACTATCTATATTTATGTAAAATATAGTGGTTATTTTGGTAGATGCTTATGTGAAGTATCGAACAATTTCCTCATGTTGCCTAGACTCTATGAGCCGAGCACTGAACCCGAATATATTTTAAGTACAATTAATTATAAAATTTCGCAATAGCACTAACTTAACGCGTCACCGCTTTACCTTCCTAAAGTAAAGTCATACAATAGAGAGCTTGACAAGGTATGTTGTCTACACAATTCAT